>Ga0302156_10000006_pt1 | contig 220007 bp, 209 predicted proteins | sample I_Bog_N3_2_FD_193503 | JGI IMG/M metagenome (GOLD analysis project Ga0302156, IMG submission 193503) | Peat permafrost microbial communities from Stordalen Mire near Abisko, Sweden - I_Bog_N3_2 | ecosystem: Environmental > Terrestrial > Soil > Wetlands > Peat | place: Sweden: Abisko... | reverse complement strand
TTCAGCGGCGGTTTCTGCCCAACGAGCGTGCCCTTATTCCATGCTTCGCGCTTCAGAAGCGTTTCCATAACAGACCCCTCGGTTGTTGATCGAAGTCTGATTATTCGATGTTGTCGGGATTGTCTGCTCAGGAGTACCATGCCGAATGGGTGCTTTCGGCCATCTGCGGACTGTCGCGAATGGCGGCTTTCCGGCAGGCAATATAGCTGTTACGTATGCAGCGATGTGCACTAGCGGTAATAAAACAAAAGGGCGGGAAAAATGTTATTCTCACAAAATTGTTGACTTTTCAAAATCCCACACACAATGACTAACAGAACAGAACAGAACAGAACAGAACAGAACAGAACAGAACAGAACAGAACAGAACAGAACAGAACAGCACCTTCAACTTCGCCCAGCTACGATTGAGGACGCGCAAATACTTTTAGAGTGGCGCAATGATCCAACCACTCGCGAGGCAAGTCACAACACCACACTCATCAATGAGAACGAACATATTGAGTGGCTGAAAAAAATATTGGCAAGTGAAAATCGCAAGTTGTACGTGGCCGAAATCGGTAGTGTATCTGTCGGAACAGTACGGATGGATTCCGAGAGTTTTGGGTATGAGCTTTCTTGGACTGTATCTCCAGCCATGCGCGGCTCAGGCATTGGGAAAAAAATGGTTTCCCTTCTCGCAAGCCAAATCGCAAAACCGATTCAGGCAGAAATTAAGGTGGGAAACTTTCCTTCCATCCGCATCGCTGAAAATGCTGGCATGACTTTCGTTCGGGAGGAAAACGGAGTTCTTCACTATCAACGGGGTTAAATCAGGTTTGCCGCATCACAGCCTTTTGTTTTATGACCGCGTGGTCTCGTTTGCTGACCTTGGTGAACGGCAGCTAACGGGCACCGAATTTACATAGGACTATGGCGGCTCTGGGTCGATTCCGGCCTTTGCCGAAAGATATAACCGGACATTCGCCCAACAAAAGGCGGATGTCCGGTTTCTAGTTTTGAGCGGGCACTTCGAGTCGGCCGCGCCAACGTCCGTAATGGCCGACCAACTGCCGGTGGTGGGCACAACAATAGATTTGCGGCGAATCGGGAAGGTTAGAACGCAAAACAGCCCTGAATAAATCAGGGCTGTTTTGTTTTTGTTCTGGCGGAAGCGGTGAGATTCGAACTCACGAACGGTTTCCCGTTGCTAGTTTTCAAGACTAGTGCAATCGACCACTCTGCCACGCTTCCTTGAGGTTGCACATCTTAGCGGCTAGCGCCGGTTTTGGCTAGTCCCTGGCCGGAATTTCGTCGTTACGCTGTAAGTGCGGGCGAATTTGTTCGGCGATCCAGTCCATAAAGACTTGTACTCGGCGCGGTTGGTGGCGTCGATGGGCGTACAGCAGGCTGACTGGCATGGGGGCGGGGCGGTAGTCGTGCAGAACTTCGATCAGTTGGCCGCTGGCGATCAGTGACTGGCTGCCGGAGCAGGGGATCTGGATCAGTCCCAGGCCGGCCAGGCAGGCGGCCTGGTAGGCGTCTGAACTGTTGACGCTGAGCGCGCCGGCCATCGGCAGGGTGCGGGGGCTTGGGTCGGCGTCGGGGCGTTGGTATTCAAAGCCGGGCGACGGGCTGCCCAGCGGCGAGCTGTAGTGAATCAGGCGGTGGTTTGCCAGGTCTTGCAGGGTGCGCGGCGTGCCATGGCGCGCCAGATAGCTCGGGCTGGCGCAGTTATGCATGGTTAAAAAACCTAGCGGGCGCGCGATCAGATTGCTGTCGTGCAGTTGGCCGATACGCAGTACGCAGTCAAAGCCTTCGCGCACCAGGTCGACGCGGCGGTCGGTGCTACTCAGTTCAATGTCGAGCTTGGGGTGCGCCTCCAGAAACGCGGGCAGGGCGGGCAGCACCATGTGTTGGGCGATGCCGCTGGGCATGTCGACGCGCAAACGTCCATCCAGGGCTTGTGGTTGCAGTTGAAACATGTTCTGGAGCTCGTCCATGTCGCTGAGCAGGTCCTGGCAGCGCTGATAGAAGCTGAGCCCGTCCTGGGTCATTTGCACTTTGCGCGTGGTGCGATGCAGTAGCCGGGTGCCGAGCAGGTTTTCCAGCTGCTGAATGGCGTTAGAGACGCTGGTTTTGGGCAGGCTCAGGCTTTCGGCGCAGCGGGTAAAGCTTTCTTGTTCGGCGACGCGGAGGTAAATCCGCATGGCATCGAGTACGTTCATTGCACACTCTTTATGATTGTTCGGCTGGTGCGAACAGTGTAGCCAATTGCACAGGGTTTATCGCGTTGATATTGTTTAATACACTGATCTCATCGTTAACCCACCCAGGAACTGACATGTCACAGAAAATTGCTTTGATTACCGGCGCAAGCCGTGGCTTAGGACGCAGCGCCGCGCTCAAACTGGCGAGCCAGGGCGTGGATGTGATTTTGACTTATCACAGCCAGGCGGACGCGGCGGCCGAGGTGGTGGCCGAGATCGAACAGCGCGGCGCGCGCGCCGTGGCGCTGCGGCTGGATGTGTCCAATAGCGCGTCTTTCACCGCGTTTGCGCTACAGTTGCGCGAGCAATTGCAGTCGCTCTGGCAGCGCGACAGTTTCGATTTTTTGGTGAATAACGCCGGTGTCGGGGTGCATGCCGGATTTGCCGATACCAGCGAGCAGCAGTTTGACCAGTTGATGAATTTGCACTTCAAAGGGGTGTTTTTCTTAACCCAGGCTTTGCTGCCGTTGCTGGCCGATGGTGGGCGGATTGTGAATGTCTCGAGCGGTCTGACGCGCTTTGCCTTGCCGGGGTTCGCCGCGTATGCGGCGATGAAGGGGGCGATCGAGGTGCTGACCAAGTATCTGGCCAAGGAGCTGGGCGCGCGCGGGATTGCGGTGAACGTGCTGGCCCCGGGAGCGATTGCCACTGATTTTGGCGGCGGCGCGGTGCGTGATAATCCGGAGATGAATGCCCATATCGCGGCGCAGACCGCGCTGGGTCGGGTCGGGCAGCCGGATGATATTGGCGGCGCGATCGCGGCGCTGTTGTCGGATGATAGTCGCTGGGTCAATGCGCAGCGGATTGAGGTTTCGGGCGGGATGTTTGTGTAAGGGGACTCCTCGCCACATCGCGGCGGGGATCCATGCATGGGTTTGCGGCGTCGCCAGCGAAAAGCCTGGATCTCCACGCTGCGCGTGAAGATGACGACCGATTTCCGATGATTCAGGGGCTCCGGTGCTAGCCTAGGACGACTCGCAGCCTGAGTTCAGGTGGCGAGGGCGGCGTTGAGGGATAGCATTTCCGCCGCGTGTTGCAGCGTGGCGGCGGTGATGGCGCTGCCGCCGAGCATGCGCGCCAGTTCTTGTATCCGGGCTTCCGGGGTCAGGTCGTGAATCTGGCTGGTGACCTGCTGGCCGCGTGTCTGTTTGCTGACTTGCCAATGCTGGTCGCCGCACGAGGCGACTTGCGGCAGGTGGGTGACGCATAGCACCTGGTAGCTTTGTCCCAGGGCCTTGAGTTTTTTGCCGACAATTTCGGCCACGCGCCCGCCAATCCCGACGTCAACTTCGTCAAAGATCAGGGTCGGCACGCTGGCGACTTGGCTGATGGCCACTTGCAAGCCCAGGCTGATGCGTGACAATTCACCACCGGAGGCGACCTTGGCCAGTGGTTGCAGTCGGGTGCCGGCGTTGGTGGCGACCTGGTATTCGATGTTTTCCAGACCGTGGGCGCTTGGGGCGTCCAGCGGGGTGAGTACAATTTCAAACCGCGCGCCGGCCATGGCCAGTTCTTGCATTTCGGCGGCGATGCGCTTGGCGAGTTTTCCGGCGGCTTTCTGGCGGCTGGCGCTGAGCACGGTGGCGTGTTTGCGGTATCCCGCCTCGGCAGCTTCATCGGCGCGCGCTAGCGCGTCGAGGTCGGCGGCGGCTTCGAGCGCGGCGAGCTGGGCTTGCCAGTCGGCTAGCCGTTGTTCCAGTTCCTGTGGTTGGCAGCGATACTTGCGCGCCATGTTCATCAGGGCTTCCAGCCGGCGTTCAATGTCATTCAGTGTCGCCGGGTCTTCATCGATGCGGCTGGCGTAGTCGCGCAGGCCGTGCACGGTTTCGGAGAGTTCGGCATCCACCGAGGCTAATAGCGCCAGTGAATCGGCCAGGCGCGAGTCCAGGTGCGAAAGTTTGGCCAGGCGGCTTTGCACCGTGGCCAGAATCGCCATGCAGTTGCCATCCATTTCAGACAAGGCATCGACCGCGCTCTGGGCGCTTTGCGCCAGCTCGGCGGCATGCGCTAGTCGGTCGTGCGCCTGGCTCAGGCCATCCCATTCGTCGGGCTGTAGTTCCAGCGGGGTCAGTTCGCCAATTTGCCATTCAAGTCGTTCGCGCTCGGTTTGCGCCGCGCTGGCGTTCTTTTCGGCGTCTTGGCGCGCGCGCCGAATCTCTTGCCACGCGTGCCAGGCGTGTTGCACTGCGTGGACTTGCGCTTCGGCGCTGGCGTAGGCGTCCAGCAGGCTGCGTTGGGTTTCGCTGCGCACCAACGACTGGTGCGCGTGCTGACCGTGAATGTCGACCAGCGCGTCGCCAATTTGTTTGAGCTGCACCAGTGTGGCGGCCTGGCCGTTGATCAGGCTTTTCGAACGGCCATTTTTGTCGACCAGACGGCGCAATAGTAGTTGCCCATCGTCGCCTTGCAGTTCGTTGGACTCCAGCCAGGCAGCGATGTCGGGCCGGTTGGCGCAGTCGAAGCTGGCGCTGATGTCGGCGCGGTCGCAACCGGCGCGCACGACCTGGGCGCCATCCGAACGGTCGCCCAAGGCCAGTCCGAGCGCGTCGAGGATAATTGACTTGCCGGCGCCGGTTTCACCGGTCAGCACGGTAAAGCCGTGCGCGAAGTCCAGCGACAAGTGGTCGACAATCACAAAGTCTTTTACGGTAAGCGATAACAGCATGGAAGTCGGCATCCGGTTGTCAGAGCAGGCGTTCGCCCCAGTGTAGTTTGTGGCGCAGCATGTCGTAATAGTTGTAACCCAGTGGGTGTAAAATACGCAGCGGATTGCGGTAGCGGCGAATCTGCACCCGGTCCATTTCCATCAGGTCGCAGTGCGACTGTCCATCAAAATGCACGCGAGCATCCAGGCCGCGCGTCAGCATGAATTCCACTTCGCACGAGTCGTTGACCGCGATCGGGCGGTTGCTCATTGATTGCGGGCAAATCGGCACTAGGGCAATGGCCTGGAGTGTCGGTTGCAAAATCGGACCGCCCGAGGCCAGGGCGTAAGCGGTGGAGCCGGTCGGGGTCGAGACGATCAGGCCGTCTGAGCGCTGGCTATAGACGAACTGGTTGTCGACAAATACTTCGAATTCGATCATCGATCCCACGGCGCCGCGATTAAACACCACGTCGTTGAGCGCCAGTGCGTTGGCGACTTCGGCGTCTTCGCGGATCACCGAGGTTTGCAGCAAAATTCGGTCTTCCGGTACAAAATTGCCGCTCAGAATCGCATCAACCGATTCGAGCATTTCGTGCAAGGGAATGTCGGTCATGAACCCCAACCGGCCTTGGTTGATGCCGATCAGCGGTACGCGATAGGGCGCCAGTAGGCGCGCAATCGACAGCATGGTGCCGTCGCCGCCCATGACGATGGCCAGATCAACCATTTTCCCCATATCCATGCGCGCGATCAGCGGGTGCGGGCCGGCTTCGGCGGGCGTGGCGCTTTCGCCGTCGATAAAGACATTGATGCCGTTTTTCGCCAGGTGGTCGGCCAGTTGGCGCAGAGAGACGACGATATTCGGTTTGCTGTGTCGCGCCACCAGGCCGACACTTTTGAACAGACTTTGCATGTGTGTGAGTTTACCCGTTGTGGCTTGCGTCGTCTGCGTCATGCTTCATGCCGGTGGCCTCAAGCGCTTTGAGGTAAAAGCGGATCAAATCCGCGAGCGAAGTCACGTCCAGCTTGTTGAATAGATTGGCGCGGTGAACTTCCACCGTGCGTGGCGATAGGTCAAACTCGCGCGCGATTTCTTTGCTTGAGCGGCCGGCGGCCACGCGCTCCAGTACTTCGCGTTCGCGTCCGCTGATGCGCGCCAGTCGCGCCAGAACCACCTGTGTTTCGACTTCTTGCCGGTGTTGCTGAATGCTGAGTCGAATCGCGCGGCTCAGACTGTCGAGCAAATGGACCTGGTCGACGGGCTTGGTCAAAAAGTCGATTGCCCCGTTCTTGAATGCGCGCCGGCACTGTTCGACATCGCCATGCCCAGTAATAAATACCAAAGGTATATTCAAATTACGCTCGGTCATGATTTCCTGCAAGGCCAGACCGGTGATTTGAGGCATGCGTATATCTAAAACCGCGCAGGCGATTTCGCTGTCATGACAGTTGTCGAGAAAATCCTGGGCGCCGGCAAAGCTGATGGCGCGCATGCCGTGGGCGCTGATCAATAGGGCCAGCGAGTCGCGCACCGCCGGGTCGTCGTCAACAATATATACAGTCGGATTCATGTTGGGCATTTAACTCTCCGTCATCTCACTGTGGGGCAGCGTTTTGGCGTCCAGTGGCGGGAGCTCAACCACGAACTCGGCGCCGCCGGCTGAGCGGTTGTGCGCGCTGATCTGCCCGCCAAAGCTTTCGATGATGGTCTGGCAGATGGTTAGCCCCAGGCCCATCCCGTTACTCTTGGTGCTGAAAAACGGCGCAAAGATGTTGTCTAGTTTATCACTTGAGATGCCGCTACCGTTATCTCCTACCTTGATGCATACCCGTTTGGCGCTGAAGCTGGTTTCGACCTGAATGACGCCTGGTTCGTCTTGCCCCTGCATGACGTCGATGGCGTTGCGCACCAGATTGAGGACCACTTGTTCCAATTGAATGGTGTCGGCGAACACCAGCGGCATGTGGCTGCCCGACTGAAAGTCGACGGTGATTTTTTGGCTTTGCAGATCATATTCGGCCAGGGTCAGTGCATTGCTGACCGCGTGATTGACGTCGACCGGGGTGTGGTGGCGAGTCTTTTTCGAGACGAATTCACGCAAGCGGCGCACGATTTTTCCGGCGCGATCGGCTTGGGCAACCGAGGCTTGAATGGCTTTGGCGATCAGTTCGAGGTTCGGCTCGTCGTCTTCCAGCAGGCTCAGGCTGGCTTGGCAATAGCTCATGATGGCGGCAAGCGGCTGGTTGATTTCATGCGCAATGCCCGAAGCCATTTCCCCCATTGAGGTAATGCGCGTCACCCGCGCCAGCTCGCTTTCGTGTTGTCGTAGTCGTGCTTCGCTGTTTTCGAGTGCCTCGAGCATGCGCCGGCGTAATGGCGCGGTGTCGCGAAAGGTCAATACGCCGCCGATCAGTCCGCCGCTACGGTCGAATAGCGGCGACACGGTGCCTTCGATCAGTAGTTTTTCGCCGTTAGGTCGCAGCAGGTAACTGTTTTCTTCCAGATCCAGGGCTTTGCGCTGCTGCAGGCATTCGATAAACGGGTCGGCAATCGCATGGCGCGCAAATTCATAGCGCAGTTTGAAAACATCGTTGAGCGCCAGTCCGAGCGCACTCCCTTCGTTGACTCCAAGCAAGAGCTGGGCTGCGGGGTTGAGATATTCAACCTTGCGGCTGTTATCGATGGTGATCACCGCGTCGCTGATGGCTTGCAAGGTGACCAGCGCGTGTTCGCGCGTGCGGTACAGACTGTCGTCGGCAAATTCTTGGCTCTTTTGCGCGCGGTGACGGATCGCAATGATCAGTAAAATCAAGTAGCTCGGCAGAATGGCAAACAGCACCGCGGCGGCCATGCCGCGCCGTGTGATCATGTCGACACGAAGCTGCGAACCGATGTGCAGCTCATAAGGCGAGTAGGGGGTATCGACCAGTTGATGTCGTTCAAAGCGCGGTAGCAGGTCGTCAAGCCAGTTTGGCGCAATGCGCGCGCCTGATTGGAATACCGGCGCGTCATACTGGGGGGCGCCGCCAGTCTGGCGTGACATGCTGACATCCAGGTAGTCGCGCTGGCTCTGGTTGAGGTTGAATAGCGCGTCGGTGCGCGCCAGTAGGGTCACAACGCCGATGGCTTCTTCCGGGCGCATCAGCGGGCTGGATGAGGGCGGGTTATGCGAATAAATGGCCTGCACCAAGGCGATGGTCACACTGTTGTCGAGCAGATGCAGTGCTGGCGTGACCTCGATTTCCGCGCTGCGCAGCGCCCGCTGAAAGGTGGGGCCGATGACGCTGTCCGCCAGTAAGTCCATGCCGAAGGCGTGGCGCGCGCGCGCGGGCAGCGCCGGTTCAATCATTAGCCACGGCAGATAACTGTCGCGCTCTGCGGCGCGGCGCCATGACGCCGCGTTGCGCCAGCTACTGTCTTGGTTGTGAAGGTAGTCCTGTATTTGAAATACATTGCCGTCATTCGTGATATGGCCGGCTTCGAAGTTGGGGCGCTGGTAGCGCGAAACCAGGGGCTGAAAGCCCATGGTGTAAATGAATAGATATCGGCTGGCCGAGGCATTGGCATAGTTGCGCAGTTGGGTGACATCGATTGATGGATTGCTGCTGATCAGGTCTTCCATGCCATATAGCACTAGCTCGCAGGTTTTTAGTCGGCTTTCCAGAACTTGACTGAGCTGATTGGCTTGGTGCTGAAAGTGTTCGTGCTGGCGCTGAATCACGAGCAGCAGTAAGCCGCCGCACAGTAGCGCCGAGAGGGTGAGCCAACAGATGAAAAACCATAGCCATGCCATGCCGGGGGCTTCGGCGAGTAGCGCTTTGTGAGCGCTCCAGTAGGCCCATAACGATAATGAACGCTTTTCGGGTCTTTGCATGTTAGCGGTTGATAATGACCATGATGGCGGTGCCTGTGTGCAGTAACGCCCCGGGTAACGGGTCGAACTCGACCTCGCCTCCAGGGTGTTCCAGGGCGATAACCACCATGCGCGCGTCTTGCTCCGCGGTAAATTCGGAGAGCGGGCGCATGTCCCAGTGCTTGTCTGCGTACCGGAATTCGGCGCTAAAGGTGTCAGGATAACGGGTGTGCAGCGTTTCGAAGAAGTGCTGGGTTTCCGGCCGCACTACCGTGTTGGCCATGCTGAGTCCGCCGAGCATGGAGGGAATCACCACTTTGTCGGTGCCGACCGCGATCAGTTTTTTGCGCGAGCTTTCCGATTCGGCTTTGGATACGGTGTGGATCGCCGGATTGAGGCTCTTGGCGGTCACCACAACAAAGGCATTGTCAGCGTCCGAGGTCAGACAGGTAATGATGGCGCGCGCGCGCATGATTCCCGCCGCCAGCAGGTTTTCATCGGCGGTGGCGTCGCCTGCGATATGGGGCGTGTCGCGATCTTCCAGATGCTTGGCAATCGTGATTGGGTCTCTTTCTATGACCACCACCTTGTGACCGCTGCGTTCGATTTCACCCAGGGTGTATAACCCGGTTCGGCTCAGGCCGCAGATGATGATGTGGTCACTAATGCGCGTAATGACTTTGTCCATTTTTCGCCGTTTGAGATAGTTGGGCAGGTCGCCCTGAAATAGCATCACAGTCAGTGTGGACAGGCCGTAACCGACCAAGCCGGTACCGAATACGATGAGTACGATAGTGAAGATTTGCCCGGCGTGGGACAGCGCGTGCGGTTCGCCATAGCCGATGGTCGACAGGGTAATGACGGTCATGAACAGGCTGTCGAGCAGTGACCAGCCTTCGACCCACATATAACCCACGGTGCCGACGCAGAGGGTGGCGAGTAGTAGGCCCAATAGAAACAACAGCTTGCGTGTGAATGTTTTTTTCATAAATTCGGCATGAGCCATTGGCATGGCGGGCGGGTCTAATCATACCGTTACTACGGCCTTGCGTCGCGCGTTTCAGCGTTTGACGCGGTGGGCGTAATGTTGCAGAAAAGTGGTTAGTTTGGGTTCGATCACCGCCTGACAATAGGGGGCCTGTCGGTGGTTGAAGAAATAGTCTTGATGTTCGCTTTCCGCCGGGTAAAACTCGGTGGCCTGACTGACGGCGGTGACAATCGGCGCATTAAATACCTGCTGGTGCTCGAGTTGTTGAATCAACTGTTCGGCCGCGCGCTGCTGTTCGGTGTTGAGGTAGAAAATTTCCGAGCGATATTGGGTGCCGCTGTCATGGCCTTGCCGATTGAGCGTGGTGGGGTCGTGGCTGGCGAAAAATACTTCCAGCAAGGTTGCGTAGCCCAGTTGTTGTGGATCGAATTCAATCCGTACCGCTTCCGCGTGCCCGCTCTGACCGCCGCACACCTGCTGATAGTTGGGTTGGGGTAGCGCGCCGCCGCAGTAGCCGCTGTGAACCGCTCGCACGCCATCGAGCTGGCTGAAGATAGCGTGCAGGCACCAAAAACAGCCGCCGGCGAATATTGCGGTTTCCATTGGGTTCTCCCGCGTCAAAAGGCTTTAATCAAGGCGAAGCGTGGCTCGACAACATCGTCGTGGCGGACTTCTTCGCAGAACATGGCTTGCGGTCGCACCCATAGTCCATAGTCGCCATAGAGCGCGCGGTAGACCACCATCGGCTCTTCATTTTCCGAGTGGCGGGCAGAGCCAAGCACTTCATACAGTTGGCCTTTGTAGTGACGGTAGATGCCGGGAGCCGGGTGCATGACGAATTATCTCCAATATTGGTAGAACAGAGGCAGGTGGCGGGCGTCGACCCGCATGCTGACGCCTTGTCGCACATGGTAACCCGGTTCTGCGGTATCGATGGTCTGGTTGGTCGATAAAATCGGTACGACATGCGGTGTGCTGGCGATAGCGCCGTTTTTGACCACCAGGGCGCGCTCGCCGTTTTCTAGTTCAACAAAGCTGCCTGGCGGGTAGATGCCAAGGATTTTCACCAACTGCGCCACTTGTTGCGTATCGAAGGCTTCCATGGTGCCAGCATAGAGCGAGGCCAGCGCGACCTTGGGCGCCACGCTGCTGCGGTAGGATCGTTGCATGAGTTTGGCGCAGACCACGTCGAGCAAGTGCAACAGCTGCGCCAGCGGCGGGATATCGGCATTCTTGACCCCAAAACTGTATCCACGGCCATCTCTGCGTTCATGGTGCATCAGTACCGTGTTGTGCCATTGCGTTGAGTCGATCTTGGCCTCGCGCAGTATTGCCGAGCTCAATAGCGGGTGGATGTCGAGAATTTGACGCTGCAGGGTGCTTGGAGGTCCGTTTTGTGTCGCCAGCAGGTTTTGCACTTCGGCTGAGCCCAGGTTCATGGTCAGTGCCGCGCCGGTCAGCGTTTTGCGCTCTTCCGGGTCCAGTTTTAATCCGCCACTGATGCGCGCCGCCAATAGCGCGCAATTAATCGCGTGGTGCGCGGTGTAGCCGCTATAAGGCGCCAGTAGAATCGCCGCCACGCAACCGTCGGGGGCTTGTTCCGCCAGCCGGATAATGCGCTGAATCAGCGCCGAGAGTAATTCGCGCGAGTCGTCCAGGCGCACGAAGTGCGCGTAAATACCCGCCAGGTGCCGTGCCAGCGCCGGAGTGGCTTGCAGGGGCGATAGCTCTTCATTGGGTAGCGCCGCTGGCAAGGGCGCATCGCTGCCGGCCAGTAGCGTTAAGCGATATTGATCGTTGAGACGGAAGATGAGCTCATCTTCCTCGATTAGCCGGTGCGAAGTGAATAAGTTTTGTGGCAATCGCAAGCTCAATGAACTCTCCTCTCTCATGGGGTGCATGTGCTTTTGTTTATAGTTTAAACCCGCGGTTGATGCTGGTTTGGCTGCATTGCGGATGGGTGGAGCGTCTGCGGGACTCAAAAGTTCGACAGACGCTCAGGCGTGCTTTGGTTACAATCACGGTCCTGCGAAGGGGGTGTTTGATGTCGGAAGTTGTATTGGCGCCAATGGAAGGTCTGGTCGATGCGGTCATGCGCGATGTCCTGACCCGGATCGGCGGTGTGGATTTGTGTGTCACCGAATTCGTGCGCGTGACCAGTAGCCTGTTGCCGGCTAAAACGTTTTACCGTTTGGCGCCGGAGTTGCACCAGGGTGGTCGCACGCGCGCCGGCACGCCCTTGCACGTGCAATTGCTCGGTAATGACCCGGCGTGTTTGGCGGATAACGCGTGTCGCGCCGCTGAGTTGGGAGCGCTGGGGCTGGATCTCAATTTCGGCTGTCCCGCGCCCTGCGTTAACCTGCATCGTGGCGGCGCGATTTTGCTGGATGAGCCTGAGCTACTGTTTGCGATTGTGAGCGCGGTCCGCGCCGCTTTGCCGGATAACGTGCCCTTGTCGGCCAAAATGCGCTTGGGGTATGCGGATAAAAGCCGGGCGCTGGATTGCGCGCGCGCCTTGGCTACGGCTGGCGCCGGGCGTTTGACCGTGCATGCGCGCACCAAGGTGGAGGGCTATCGTCCCCCGGCGCATTGGGACTGGATCGCGTTGATCCGCGAGGCGGTTGCGTTGCCGGTGGTGGCAAATGGCGAGGTGTGGACGTTGGCGGACTACCACGCCATTCGCCGGGTTAGTGGCTGCTCCAGCGTAATGATTGGTCGCGGCTTGATTGCCGCGCCCGATTTGGCGCGCTGTATCGCCGCCACGAATCGTGGCGCGGTGGTCGAGCCTTATACCTGGGGGCAGTTCATGCCCTGGGTGCTGGATTTTTTTGAGCAGTGCCATCTGCAAGGCGGCGCATCCGCCTATCCGGCTGCGCGTCTAAAGCAGTGGCTGGGTCAATTGAAGCGCCACTATCCCGAGGCGGGGTTGCTGTTCGATCGCTTGCGCAGTGTGCGCGACGCGACCGCGCTGGCTGAGATCTTGCGCCAAGAGTGTGAGCGTTCGGCAATGTCCAAATCAGTTGTTTAAAACCCGGCAGCTATGATCTTGCAGCTCTTCGGCCGACCCCCGGTTGCCGCTGAGCAGGTCCGTGTGCCCCGCCAGCAAAACAAATCCGGGTTTGCCGTCACTAAACGTCAATGCCAGCATGGCCAGGGTGTAGTGACTCATTTGTCGGGCGGCATCGGGAATTTGATCGGCCAGCAGGTGGAACGGGTTGTCAGCGGGCAGGTCGCCCGGCAGTGCCTCTAGCCGACGCGCCAGATAGACGTGGCCCTGAAGTTTGGGTGCCAAGGGTTGCCAGCTGTCGTTCAGTTGATCTTTCTGGGTGGCGACAGCGTTGTATACGTCGGGATCCACGCAGGAAATATGGATGTGCAGTTGTTCTTGCGTGCGCCCATAGGGCGAGTTGATGCTGAGCGCAATGTTGTCGCGCGCAATGGGCGCGCCAAGTTGGCTGCTCATGAAGCGGCGCGCCTGCCAAGCGGCTTGCCAGTAATTCGGTTGGTTGGCGCTCAGCAGGGCCGGGTCTTCTATGCCGCTGATGGGCGTGGTGGGGATCAGTAAATACTGTAGCCGTCCCTCGCGTGATTTGAGTACCGCGTAGCCCCATGGGCTGGTGGGTGATTGATCCAGTGCGACGCAGGGCGCGGGTGGTTTTCCTTGCTGCTGGTTGAGTGCGCACTGTTCGTGAACGATGTGCCACAGCGCGTTAGGGTCGGCGGCCACGCGCGCGGCAATCAATACCGCGAGCAGGCTTAGCCAGAAACAGGTTTTGCGCACAATTTTCTCTTTCGTCCGAATGAATGCGGATCATCCGCCAGAGTGTAGCTTAGCCAAGCAATGCGCGCGTGGGCTTAGACAAATTGTACCGGCACGAAAAAGTTGCGGCTGGAACGAGAAACCAGTACTTGCGGCTGACCGGCAACCACGCTGCGAAATGTGCGTGGCAGGCGACGCCAGTCCATGAATTTCATTTTAATCAGTTGCTGGTCTTGGTCTTGGCTCATGTTGCTCTCCTAAGGTTGGTCGTGGGGTGCTCCCCGCGGTTTGTTCGCTTGCGCTATTTGTGCTCAATTAATCGACTTGGTGAATCACCCGGGTCACGACGCCCCAAATAAAGAAACTGGCATCTTCCGGTACTTCAATGGGCTGATAGTCAGGGTTTTCTGGCATCAGGCGCAGGCTGTGGTCGGTTTTTTCCAGTCGCTTGACCGTGAGTTCTCCATTAATGACCGCGACGACAATTTTGCCATTGCGCGCTTCGAGCGCGCTGTCGACCAAGATCATGTCACCGTCGTGGATGGCGGCGCCGCGCATTGAATCGCCCTTGACCGTAACCATGAAGGTGGAGGCCGGATGGCGCACCAGGTGAGCATTGAGGTCGATATCGCTATCGCGCAGATCGTCGGCGGCGACCGGGCTGCCTGCCGGAACCCGGCTGGCGAATACCGGTAGCGAAAGCTCGCTCAGGCTCTGACTCAAGGTGCGAATGTCTTGTGCGGTACTGTTCGGTGCATGGGGTTTAATCGTGCGTAAGGCGCGGTAATCGGCCAGCCACTGATCGACCAGGGGTTTTAGCGGCTCGGGGACGCGCATGGCGATGGTTTTGTCCGCGCCAAAGCGTGGTTTGCGTCCGGCGCCATCTCGTTTACCACCTTGTGTCATCGTTGAATCTCCTGTTTTTTGATTCTGTACGTATTCATATGTGCTGGCAAGCGTCTTTTTTGGGACTGATGTCTCGATACAACAGTTGCCTGTGAAATCAGTGGGCTATCGGATTACGGGTGTAAAAGAGGATGGGCGGGGCGTGATGCCGCGCGCTTTAGGCTAAGGCGCGCGGAGGCCTTGGTTGACTTGAGTGGCCAGAGGTCTAGAATTCAACCATTCGTTGAGCAATTGAAGGCTTCATAATGGCTACCCACTCACCATTTTTAATCTGCGCACGCTGCTGCTCGCTGGATATCGAGGGGTCTGCCAGTCCCGAGGGTGACGAGGTGATGCGTTGCCGTCAGTGTGGTTATCAAGTGCCGTATAAAATGATGCAGCGTCAGATTGAGTTGGCCTTGAGCGACGCGATGGCGCAGATTCATCGGCGCATTGCTGAAAAAATCTCGTTAAATGCCTAATCGGTTGAGTGCGGGGTGGCGAGTTTACCGGGCGGGTAACTCGGTACTGTAAAAGCACTTGGCACAAACCGAATGGTAGCTGGCCTCGTCTCCGATTTCGATTTGTGGCCCTTCCTCTAGTCGCTGTCCCATTGCATCGATCCGAATGTGCATGGTGGCCTTGCTGCCGCATGAGCATATGGTTTTGATTTCTTCTACGTCTTCCGCCAGCGTCAACAGCCAGGCTGAGCCAGGAAATGGGTGGCCGCGAAAGTCAGAGCGTAAACCAAAGCAGATCACCGGAATGTGGCGCAGGTGGGCCAGACGGTGTAGCTGCGTGACTTGTTGCGCGCTGAGAAATTGCGCCTCGTCGATGAGCAGACAGTCGATCTGCTTGAGCGGCAAGACATAAAAGTCGAGCTGGCTATCGAAGGTCAACGCCGCGCGTTGCAGATTGAGGCGCGAGCTGATGATTCCTGTTCCGAAGCGGTCATCGATGGCGGCGGTGTAGAGTGCAACCGATTTGCCCAGGCTTTCGTAGTTATTGGCGATTTGCAAAAGTTGCGTGCTTTTACCGCTGTTCATTGCCGCGTAGCGGAAAAAAAGCTTGGCCAAGTCGCTCTCGTTTCATCTGTCGGATTGAAGGGCGGCTATGTTAGCAAATCAACGCTGCGTGGCCAAGCGTCCTTGTTGCCTGGGGGCTGTGGATTGTGCGTGAGGTGACAAGCGCGGTGCGCGGCACTAGAATTTGCCGATTAATCTGTCAAAAGTGATATTTATGCCGTCATTCGATATTGTTTCCGAGGTGAATCAGGTTGAAGTTCGCAACGCGGTGGATCAAGCGAACAAAGAGGTGTCGACGCGTTACGATTTTAAGGGCTCGGACGCCCGTATTGAAATTGGCGACAAGGTGCTGACTTTGTTCGGCGACGCCGAGTTTCAGTTGGAGCAGGTCAAGGATATTCTGTTGACCAAGCTGGCTAAGCGCGGTGTCGATATTCGTTGTCTCGACTATGCCAAACTGGAAAAGGTCGGTGGCAATAAGGTCAAGCAGGCGATTACCGTGCGCGAGGGGATTGAGACTGAGCTGGCCAAGAAGGTGGTGCGCTTGATCAAGGATTCCAAGCTGAAAGTGCAGGCCAGTATTCAGGGCGAGGCAGTGCGGGTGAGTGGCGCCAAGCGTGATGTGCTACAAGATTGTATTGCGTTGATTCGCAAGGAAGTGACCGATTTTCCGGTGCAGTATAATAATTTCCGTGACTAGGTTATCGGGTTTGCGCGGGACGTCGAATGACGTCCCGTGGGGTGGTTTTAGTCTATGGCGGTGGTTTTCTTGAGTAAACTGACCGTGTGCTGGATTAGCCACCAGGCGATGCTGGCGCGTGTGGGTAGGGTTGGCAACCGATCAATGTCAAACCAGCGCGCGTCGGCAATTTCTCCGGCCTGGGGTACGATCGTGCCGTCGACATAGTCGGCAACGAAGGCCAGCATTAATGAATGTGGGAATGGCCATTGCTGCGAAGCGGCGTAGCGCAAGTTACTCACTGTCAGCCCGACCTCTTCTTTGACCTCGCGATGCACGCATTGCTCCAGGGTTTCTCCCGCCTCGACAAAGCCGGCCAGCGCGCTGTACATGCCTTCGGCAAAGTGGGGCGCGCGCGCCAGGAGTATTTCGCGGCCGCGTACGATAGCGACCATCATGGCTGGCGAAATGCGTGGGTAAAACACGGCTGCGCAGCTGGGGCAGTGTTTGCCTATGTCGTGGCGGTGGTTGCTCAGCGGCGCGGCGCAGCTGCCGCAGTAGCGGTGTTCGCGATCAAACAGGCTAAGCTGGCGCGCCCGGCTCAGTGCTTGCTGTAGCGGTAAACTCATTTCCAGAAGCGCCTGGCGCACCCCGCGCCATTCGGCCTCGACCGGGGCCGCGCCAACCAGGTCGGCGCTCAGGCAGGGTATGCCATTGATGGCGCCGATGTCGCGTTGCGCGGTGAGCGCCAAATGTTGCGAATGCGTGGGAAGTTGTCCGTGCATGAACATGAGCTGGTCGCCGTTCCAAATGAACCAGTGTGCTTGCGTGCTGCCGGCGGCCGCGCTGCTGATGACAAAACTCATGCTTCATCCCCGAGGCTTTTGAATTTGCATATTTTAACAAGCTTGGCGCCTGTGTGGGCAAACCCCTTAAGTTTCATTCATCCAGCGCTGGCTTTGTTGGCGCACAACATCAGAAAGCGATCCACTTTCACGGTAGCGGTCACGAAGCCATTGACTATCGGATTGACGTCGCTGCGCGCGCTCGCGCAGCGCCAGGCGGCAGTCCTCTAGGCCGAGCTCCCGCGCCTGATCGGTGAGCGAGTCTAGCGATGCGATCAGATCTTCCGCCAGGTTGGCGCTGCGCCCGTCCGTGGCATCGACCAGGAGGGCGTCATAGCCGAAACGGCATGCCTGGAAGCGGTTATAGCTGTAAGCCAGAGTGCGTTGCGGTGTGATGTCGTTCCATTGTTCCGTCAAGCAACGGTGCGCCAGCATTTGCAGATAACCCGCGAGTAATGGCGGCATGTCGAGTCCAAGCGGTGTGTCGCAGATGCGTAGTTCCACCGTGCCGTACTCCGGTTTTGGGCGGATGTCCCAGTAGAAGTCTTTCATGCTGGCGACAATGCCGAGTTGTTCCATTTGCTTGAAGTAGTGGGTGAACTCGTCCCAGTCGCGCACTGTGGGCATGATGCCGGAAAGAGGGAATGCACTGACGCTGGAGAGGCGCGAAGTCTGAAATAGCGTGTCCGCGCCCTGGTGAAACGGTGATGAAGCCGAGAGTGCGATGAAATGAGGGATGAAGCGTGTCAGGTAGTGGGTGAGTCGGATGGCCTGGTCGCCGTCGGTGCAGCCAATATGGATGTGCTGGCCATAGACGGTGAACTGTTTCGCCAGGTAACCGTACAGCTCGGAGACTAATAGATAACGCTCATGAGGGTAGATGCGCTGCTCGCCCCAGCGCTGAAAGGGGTGCGAGCCACCACCGGCGAGCCCAATGTTGAGTTTGTCCGCGCAAGGCAGCATTAGATCGCGAATGGCCCGTAGCTCTTGATGGAGCGGCCCGATCCGGCTATGAACGCTGGTGGCGATCTCGATCATGCCCTGGGTGATTTCAGGTTTGATGTCAAAGTCGTGTGGCTTGCGCGCCAGTAGGGACAGCAAATCGTCCGAGCCGCGGGTGAGGTTGTAGTCGCGGCGATTGACGATCATGAGCTCAAGTTCGACGCCCAAGGTCAGTGCCGCGCTGGATTTGAATTCAAGCATGGGTTCTCGCTTTATTGATCGGTGGTTTCGTGCGCCATGGTTAGCGCTGCCCGGGTCAGTGCCGGTCCAATGATCTCGGTCAGGCACAGCATGGCAATGATGATGGATACGGCGGGGGTGGCGAATGGTGGCTGGACCGTTCCGGCGAGAAGTAGCAAGGTGCCAGCGCTGCCGGACATGGGCATCAGGCCGAGGCCGAGTAGTGCGCCGTTGCGTCGGCTCAGGCCATTAGCGCGCGCGCCGATCCAGCCGGTAAGGCAGTGCAGCGTGGTGCGTAGCGCCACCAGCGGTAGCGCAAGTGGCCACAGTTCAATCAGTTGTCTCAGGTCGAGTTGGGCGCCAGTTGAGACAAATAGTGCCACGAAGAACACTACGCTGTGGCGGATCAGGTAGGGGCTGCTGACGGTGTAACCGCGGCGTAAATTACGCGTCGATAGGCCAAAAATGAGTAGCGCCAGTGCGGGCAGCAGGTTCCAGGTCAGGCACAGGCCTACAGTTAGTGCGATCAGGGCGAACAGCAGTACGTCTTGCGCTTCGCGTCGGCGCGCGCCTATCCATAGGTTGAGGCGAATCGCCACCAAACCAGCCAAAAGACCAATGCTTGCCGAACCAAGTAGTTGCCAGGCGGGTTGCAGCAGGAATTGCTCCACGCCTTGCCCTCGGGTCCAGTGGGTGTAGCCCATCGATAGGGCAAAGGCGAATAGCGCTAATAGATTGCTGAGTCCGGCGTAGGCGATAAGTCGTTCGCTGACCTGGCCCTCGGCGCGGGTTTCGCGCACGACTTCTAATAAAGCGGCGGGTGAGGCGGCCAGGGCGAACGCGGCAATGGCCGCGCAGTCTTGTGGCGCAAGCCCGGTCAGGCTTAGCGCGCAAAATAGCGCCGCGAAGCCCGCGAGCGCGCCGCAGGCCGCTGTGATGAGTAGTGAGCGCTCATGCGCCAGCCAATGAAGGTCGACGCGGCGCCCGAGCTCGAATAACGCCAGACCGAGCGCCAACTGAACGAAAAGTCCCGAGGCGTCGAGCAAGCTCTGGTCAACGAGGTTGAGTCCGTGCGGTCCGATGAACAGGCCGGTGAGCAGGTAGCCGGTGATGGCGGGCAGGCGCATGCTGCGCGTTGCAATTTGTCCGCCCAGAATTCCCAGCGCCAAAATGACGCCGAGCGCGGTGAGTGGGTTGAGCGCGGAGAACGCGTTACTAATAAATGCCATGGGTGGCCTTTGGGGGGTTGCCTGAAGATGTCAGACTTGTAAGATTGCGCTAAAGTTCATGCGGATCGTTTGGGGACGGTCGAGTTGCGCCGGGTGATCTCGTTTGGGTGTGCCTGTATATGGAGTGTATATGCTGATTGTTCTCATGGCCTGGCTATATGTTATTGGAGTGTTTGCCGCCGCGCAGAATAGCCTCGCCAGCGCAGTGTCGATTTTGTTGTTTCTTGGTGTGCTGCCCGTGCTGTTGCTGGCCTGGTTGTTGCGTCGCCGTCGTCGCGTGCGGATTGCCGAGGCCCAATCTCGGGATGGTGCTTGAGTCGGATTAGTGATTGATGATAGAATCCCGCGTCCTCTCATTTTTGATTTCATATTGAGAGGGAATACGCACATTCGCGCTAAAGGGTGCCTACCGTAAAGACGGGAGGTTGTCTGCGCGAATGGAGGCCTAACCCTTTAAGGAGTTTTTGTATGACCACCAACGTAACCATGCGTCAAATGCTGGAAGCCGGCGTTCACTTTGGTCACCAGACCCGTTTCTGGAACCCGAAGATGGCTCAGTACATCTTTGGCAGCCGCAATAAGATTCACATTATCAACCTGGAAAAAACCTTGCCGTTGTTTGTTGAGGCTCAGGAATACGTGCGTCGTCTGGCTGCTAACAAGGGTACCGTGCTGTTTGTTGGCACCAAGCGCCAAGCGCGTGAGATCGTGCGTGAAGAAGCCGCTCGTTGCGGTATGCCGTTTGTCGATCACCGCTGGCTCGGCGGTATGTTGACCAACTACAAGACCGTTAAGCAATCCATCAAGCGTCTGGAAGAAAAGCGCGCGATTTTGGAAAATGCCGGCGAAACTGGATACAACAAGAAAGAAATGTTGGATCTGGAACGCGAAGTCACCAAGTTGGAACGTTCGCTTGGCGGTATTAAGGATATGAAGGGTCTGCCGGACGCGATCTTCGTGATCGACACTGGCTACCAAAAGGGTACCGTGGTTGAAGCCAAGAAACTGGGTGTTCCGGTTCTGGGCGTGGTTGATACCAACAACTCGCCGGACGGTATCACTTATGTTATCCCGGGTAACGACGACTCCAGCCGTGCAATTCGCCTGTACGCGCGTGGTATTGCTGATGCCGTGCTAGAAGGTCGCGCGCAATCGATCCAAGAAATCGTTGCCGCTGCTGAACAAGTTACTGCTGAGTAAGCTTCGCATCTGAAAAAAGGGGCTCCTGCCCCTTTTTTTGGCTTGAGATTCACGTATCCGGGTTTAAATTTAGGAGTTTCTAGCATGGCGGAAATTACCGCAAAAATGGTTGCCGACCTTCGCGCCGCAACCAGCATGGGCATGATGGAATGCAAAAAAGCATTGGTTGAAACCGATGGTGATCTGGCGCGCGCCGAAGAAGTTCTGCGTATCAAGTCGGGTGCCAAGGCTTCCAAACTGGCCGGCCGTACCGCCGCCGAAGGCGTGATCGCCACCTTCACCGCCGACGGCATTGGCGCCATGGTTGAAGTGAATTGCGAAACCGACTTCGTAGCCAAGGATGCCACTTTCCTGGCGTTCACCCAGGCCGCAGCCACTGCAGTGGCCAAGGGTAACCCTGCTGACGTTGAAGCGTTGTCCGCTTGCGTTTCGGCCGATGGCACCAGCATTGAAGATATTCGCAAGGCCGCGATCGCCAAGCTGGGCGAAAACATGACGATCCGTCGTTTCGTTCGTTACGAAACCGCGGGCAAGATTGCAACCTACCTGCACGGCAGCAAGATCGGCGTGATCGTCGATATCGCTGGCGAAGAGCAGCTGGGCCGTGATATCGCCATGCATATCGCCGCTTCCAAGCCGATCTGTGTTTCCAAGGAGCAGGTTCCGGCCGCTACTCTGGAAACCGAGCGTCGCATCTACACCGAGCAAGCGGCGCAAAGCGGCAAGCCGGCAGAGATCGTGGCCAAGATGGTTGAAGGTCGCGTTAACAAGTATCTGGCGGAAGTCACGCTGGTGGGTCAGCCGTTCGTTAAGGATCCTGATATCACCGTGGAAAAACTGCTGGCGCAAAAGGGTGCCAGCGTCAATGCCTTTGCCATGTTCATCGTGGGCGAGGGGATTGAGAAAAAAGTTGTGGATTACGCCGCCGAAGTGGCCGCCGCCGCCAAGGTTTAAAGTACACAGCTTGTGGCGCAAGGACGGCACCCTGAGGGGTGCCGTTTTGTCAGGCGCCGCCAGAATAGACGTCTCATCAGATTAATTCGCATTCCGAGGTCTCATCATGAGCCAAGTCCCCGCCTATAAACGTATCCTGCTAAAGCTTTCCGGTGAGGCCCTGATGGGCGACGATAGCTATGGCATCAATCGCGCCACCATTGACCAGATTGTGAATCAGATCAAGGAAGTGGCCGACCTGGGTGTGGAAATCGGGGTGGTTATCGGTGGTGGTAATATTTTCCGTGGCGTGGCGCCCGCCGCCGCCGGAATGGATCGCGCAACCGCTGATTACATGGGCATGATGGCGACGGTAATGAACGCGCTGGCGCTGAACGATGCGATGAAGCGCGCTGGGTTGATCGCGCGCGTGCAATCCGCGCTGACCATGCAGCAAGTTGCCGAGCCCTATGTGCGCGGCAAGGCGATGCAGTATCTGCAAGAAGGTAAAATTGTTATTTTTGCCGCGGGCACCGGCAACCCGTTCTTTACCACCGATACCGCCGCCGCGCTGCGCGGCATGGAAATGAACGTGGATATCATGCTCAAGGCCACCAAGGTTGACGGTGTGTACACCGCCGACCCGATGAAAGACCCCGAGGCGACCCGTTATCAGACTTTAACCTTTGATGAAGCGATTTCGCGCAATCTAAAGGTCATGGATGCCACCGCGTTCGCTTTGTGCCGCGATCAGCAGCTAAATATCAAGGTGTTCAGCATCTTCAAGCAGGGTGCTTTGAAGCGAGTGGTGCTTGGCGAAGATGAAGGCACGCTGGTACACTGCTGACCATTGAATGATGATTGGGGCGGAAACAGCGTCTGCTGATTTCCGCCTTGTTTTTCCAAGTTGAGATGTGGAGTCAAGATGATTAACGAAGTCAAGAAATCGGCCGAGCAGAAAATGCAGAAGTCTCTTGAAGCCTTTAGGCAGGACCTGGCGAAGGTGCGCACCGGCCGTGCGCATACCGGGATTCTTGATCATGTCATGGTTGATTACTACGGCAATCCCACACCGATTACCCAAGTTGCCAGTGTGACCTTGATCGATGCGCGCACTATTGGTGTGCAGCCTTGGGAAAAACCGATGCTGGCCAAGGTTGAGAAGGCGATTCGCGACTCTGATCTGGGGCTGAATCCCGGGACCATGGGTGAAATTATCCGCGTGCCGATGCCGATGCTGACTGAAGAACGCCGCCGCGATCTGATCAAGGTGGTGCGCGCTGAAGCCGAAAACGCGCGGGTTGCCGTGCGCAATGTGCGCCGTGATGCTAATGGCGAATTCAAGACCCTGCTCAAGGACAAGGATATTACCGAGGACGAAGAACACCGCGGCCAGGACGATATCCAAAAAATGACCGATAAGTTCGTGGCTGAGATCGACAAGGCCTTGGCGGTTAAAGAATCCGAGCTCTTGGCGGTATAAAGGGGTTGGCCTTGTTCGGTAGTTCGACGCAGTCTGTCCCCGAGGTTCGTCCGGTTCCGCGTCATATCGCCATTATTATGGATGGTAACGGGCGCTGGGCGAAAAAGCGGTTTTTGCCCCGGGTTGCCGGACATAAGCGCGGCTTGGACGCGGCGCGTGATGTGGTCACCGCTTGTCGCAAGATGGGTGTGGAGTATTTGACGCTATTCGCGTTTTCCACAGAAAACTGGCGTCGTCCGCAAGATGAAGTTTCTTTTTTGATGGACCTGTTCCTGCGCGCGCTGGAGAGTGAAATCGAGAAACTGGCGGCCAATAACATCAGGCTTAAAGTGGTGGGCTGTCGCGATCGCTTTGGCGCGTCGCTGATTGAGCGCATTTCCGCCGCCGAGGTCCGCACCGAGGGTAATGATGGTCTGGTGCTGACCATCGCCGCTGATTATGGCGGACGCTGGGATGTGTTGCAGGCGGCGAATGCATTGATTGCCGAAGGCGTTCAGCAGCTGGATGAAACCGCGTTATCGCAGCGTCTTGCGTTGTCTTATGCGCCAGAGCCTGACTTGTTTATTCGTACCGGCGGCGAGCAGCGCATCAGTAACTTCCTGATTTGGCAGTTGGCGTATACCGAACTGTTTTTTACCGATGCGTTGTGGCCCGATTTTAATGGCCCGGTGCTGGAACAGGCGGTGAGCTCCTACCAGCATCGCGAGCGGCGCTTTGGTCGCACCAGCGAACAGCTGCCAGAAGCGCAGCGACGGGACTGATATGTTGATTCCTCGGGTTTTAACCGCGCTGGTTCTGTTGCCGTTGATGCTGGCGGCGCTCTTTGTGTTTCCTCCCTTGGCTTGGTCGATTTTTTCGGCGTTGGTGCTGGGTATCGCACTCTGGGAGTACGCACGCATGGCCCGGCTTGCTGGGCGCGCGCAGCTGGCTTATCTCGGTTGCTCCGCCTTGCTGGCTTTGCTGGCCTGGCGTCTGGGGGCGCACTTGCCCGGGTGGGCGCATGTCGCGGTTTTGCTGTTTTGGTTATTGCTCGTGCCGTTGTGGTTGTCGCGACACTGGACTGTGTGCGGTGGATGGACCTCTTGGCTTTTGGGCTGGGTACTGATGTTTCCCGCCTGGTTTGCCATGCTGGACTGGCGCGCGAATGCCAATAACCAAGCCGCGCTGCAATTGTTGGCGATTATGGGCTTGGTCTGGATCGCGGATATCGCGGCCTACTTTTCTGGTAAGGCCTTCGGTCGTCACAAGCTGGCCCCATCCATTAGTCCGGGCAAAAGCTGGGAAGGGGTGGTTGGCGCATTATTGGCTGTCGCACTGTATGTGCTGGCGGTTGAACATGCTGGCTGGTTGTCGCATCCGCTAGCCTCCTGGCTGCTCTTGCTCTTGGCTCTACCGCTGACCCTGGTGAGTGTGTCTGGCGATTTGCTCGAGTCATGGTTTAAACGCTGCGCGTCGATCAAGGATAGTAGTCGTTTGCTGCCGGGTCATGGCGGCGTCTATGATCGCATCGATAGCCTGATTGCTGTTCTCGCCGTTAGCAATGCGCTACGGGCCCTGAGCGGCTGGTAACTGAAGATAACTCATGAATCCTCAAGGCATTGCCGTTCTTGGGGCGACCGGTAGCATTGGCGTAAATACGCTGGATGTCATCGCGCGCCACCCCGATCGATACCGGGTGATTGCGCTGACCGGACATCGCCAGATCGACCGACTCTTCGAGCAGAGTCTGTGCTTTCGGCCGCAGTTTGTAGTGGTGGCGGACGCCGTCAGTCGCGATCAACTACAGGCACGACTGCGGGACACTGGGCTCTCGACCGAGGTGCTGTGTGGCCCGTTGGCGCTGGAGCGGGTGGCAACCCTGCCCGAAGTCGATTGTGTCATGGCGGCGATTGTCGGCGCGGCGGGTCTGGGATCGGCGCTGGCCGCCGCGCGCGCAGGCAAGCGGATTTTGCTGGCGAACAAAGAATCGTTGGTCGTGGCTGGGCGCCTGTTTATGCGCGCGGTCAAAGAGGGTGGCGCCACGCTGTTGCCGGTGGATAGCGAACACAGTGCGATTTTCCAGTCATTGCCCGACGACTGGCAAGGCGATTTGGAGGCCAGTGGGGTCAGCCGGCTGATTCTAACCGCTTCCGGCGGACCTTTTCGCCTGCGCGATGCCTCCACTTTTGCCACGATTACCCCTGATGACGCGTGCAATCATCCGAATTGGGTGATGGGGCGAAAAATCTCGGTGGACTCGGCCACACTGATGAATAAGGGTCTGGAGGTCATTGAGGCCCATTGGCTGTTTAATACGCCGCCGGAACAGATTGATGTCGTGGTGCATCCACAAAGCGTGGTGCATTCGATGGTGCAGTATCGTGATGGCTCGGTGATCGCGCAGTTAGGCTCGCCGGATATGCGCACTCCGATTGCTTGCGCGCTGGCCTGGCCGGGCCGCATTGATGCCGGCGTGGCGCCTTTGGACTTCTTTTCCTTGTCCAATCTGACCTTTGAACGTCCCGATATGGCGCGTTTTCCTTGTCTGGGACTGGCGTTCTCCGCCCTGCGCGCGGGGGGGGATGCTCCAGCGGTACTGAACGCAGCCAATGAAGTTGCGGTAGCCGCTTTCCTGGCGGGTAAAATCCGCTTTACCGATATTTCCATTCTGGTCGACGCGGCGCTGTCGCACCTGGATCTTGGCGCTAGTGATGCGCTGGAATCCTTGATGGCCAAGGACGCGGCCACACGTCGTTTTCTTCACACGCGAATTGAGGCTTGATGATTACATTGTTGGCGTTTCTTGTGGCCATTGGCGTGTTGGTTACGTTTCATGAGCTGGGACACTATTGCGTCGCCAAATTGTGCGGGGTTAAGGTGTTGCGTTTTTCCTTGGGTTTTGGCGCGCCGCTGTTGACCTGGAATATGTTCGATACCGAGTGGGCGCTGTGTCCGCTGCCATTGGGTGGCTATGTGCGCATGCTGGACGAACGCGAGGGCGCTGTGCTGGCGAGCGAGCGTCATCGCAGCTTTAATGCTCAAAGCGTTGGCCGGCGCATGGCCATCGTGGCCGCGGGGCCTTTGGCTAATCTGTTACTGGCTTCTTTGCTGTATTGGGCGGTGATTGCGCATGGCGTGGTGCAGATTCGCCCTTGGGTTGGAACCGTGGTCGCCGAGTCTCCCGCCGCGGCGGCGGGTTTTCAGCCGGGTGACCGGCTGTTATCGGTCGATGGTCAGCCAGTGTCTAGTTGGCAGGGTGTGCGTTTAGCGCTGCTTGATGCCACCGCGGCCAAGGATCGGGTGGTGGACGTGCAGGTCGTGGCACAGGGCGCGCGTCTCGTGCGCCACGTGGATGTGCCGCGTTTTGCTAAGCGCTATGCCCAAGCTTTCGAGTCTGGCGATATCGGTTTGATGCCCGTGCGCTACTTGCCCGTGGTTGGTGGTCTGGAGGCCGATGGGGTGGCGGCGCAGGCAGGGCTCAAGGTCGGTGATCGTTTGCTGGCGATGGATGGCAAGGCGATTGGGTCGTGGCAGGAATGGGTGAGTACGGTACGAAATCGTCCCGGAGAATTGCTGAACCTGACCATCGAGCGTCAGGGAAAAACATTGCCGGTGGTGCTGCGTCCCGCAATGGTTGAGGATGGCGATGGCTATGTTGGCCGTATCGGCGCCAGTGGGCAGATGGACAACGCCTGGATCAACACATTACAGTATACCCAGCACTATGCGCTCCTTCCCGCGGCTTGGCAGGCGCTGCTGGAAACGCGCGATACCAGTTGGATGAGCTTGAAATTCCTTGGCCGTATGCTCGCCGGGGAGGCTTCAATGAATAATTTGAGTGGACCGCTAGTGATCGCCAGTGTGGCTGGACAAAGCGCGCGCCAAGGGCTGATTGCCTATCTGGAATTTCTCGCGCTGATCAGTGTTAGCATCGGCGTGCTTAATTTGCTACCGATTCCGGTTCTGGATGGCGGGCACTTAATGTATTATACGGCGGAGCTCATCCGGGGTAAGCCATTGAGCGAGAGAATTCAACTGCTCGGCCAACGCATGGGTTTTGTGGCGTTGGCTGTGCTGATGGCTTTCGCAATGCTAAACGACATCAGCCGCCTATTTGGGGGTTAATTAAAGATCCTATGAAATTGAAACTCGTTGCGGCAGCCGTTTTAGGGCTGTCTTCTGCAGTTTGGGCGGCCGACCCGTTCGTGATTAAAGATATTCGCGTCGAAGGTTTGCAACGTACCGAAGCAGGTACTGTATTCAACTATCTTCCGCTAAAGGTTGGCGACACGTTCTCCGATCAGAAGGCCCAGGCGGCGATCAAGTCGCTCTATGCCACAGGTTTTTTTGATGATGTCCGCGTCGAAACCTCGTCGGGCGTGGTGATTGTCGAAGTGGCTGAACGTCCTGTGATTTCCCAGCTAACGATCAGCGGCTCAAAAGAATTTGATAAAGATCAGCTGAAAAAAGGGTTGAAGGAGAACGGGCTGGCCGAGTCGCGCGTTTTCGATCAGGCGCTGCTTGATGGCGCGATTCAGGAACTGAAGCGCCAGTACTACAGTCGCGGCAAATACTCTGCTGAAATTACTCCGCATGTGACCAAGCTGGAACGCAATCGCGTGGCTATTTCGCTGGATATAACCGAAGGCCTGACCGCCAAAATTCGTGATATCCGGATTATTGGCGCCAAGGCGTTTGACGAGTCCACGCTGCTGGATCAGTTTGCCCAGACCACGGGTGACTGGACTTCCTGGATTAGCCACGATGATCAGTATTCGAAGCCCAAGCTGACCGGTGACTTGGAAAAGTTGCGCGCTTGGTATCAAAATCAAGGCTATCTCGAATTCAACGTCGACTCTACTCAAGTGGCGATTGCCGCGGATAAAGAGTCGGTGTATTTGACGATTAACATCACAGAAGGCAAACGCTTTACTGTTGGTGATCTGAAAATGGGTGGCGACCTTAAGGTGCCGGAGACAGAACTGCGTAGTCTGTTTCTAGTGAAGAGCGGAGAGGTGTTCGATCGTGAAAAGATCAATAACACCGTAACCGCGATCAGTGATCGCTTGGGCAAGGAAGGCTACGCCTTTGCCAATGTGAATGTGATTCCGGAAATCGATCACGACAACAATCGTGTCAGCTTTACTTTCTATGTCGACCCGGGTCGCCGCGCCTATGTGCGCCAGGTGAATATCACCGGTAACGACAAGACCCGCGATGAAGTGATTCGCCGTGAAGTGCGCCAAATGGAAGGCGCGTATTACAACGGCGCCAACGTCAAGCGCAGTAAAGAGCGCGCCGAACTACTGGGCTATTTTGATGATGTGAATATCGAGACCCCGGCTGTGGCGGGTAGCGCCGACGAAGTCGACATGAATGTCAATGTCAAAGAGCGCAGCACCGGTAGCGTAACCGCAGGCGTTGGCTATGTTCAGGGCGAAGGCCTGGTTCTGTCCGGCGGGATTTCGCAGACCAACTTGTTCGGCTCAGGCAAGACTGCCGGCATATCTTTGTCTACCGGCTCGGTCAATAAATCGGAGACGTTGTCATTTACCGACCCGTATTTCACGACCGATGGCGTCAGTCTCGGCTATAACCTGTACCACCGCAGCTACAACCCGGACACCATTGATCTGTCCGAGTACAAAACCACCAGCTCTGGTTTTGGCATTGTCGCCGGCGTGCCGGTGACCGAGCATGACAAGGTCAACTATAGCCTGGGCTATGACCTGACCAGTATCACCACTTTTTCCAATAGCCCAGCCGTCTACACCAATTTTGTTGACAAGTACGGCAGCACCAACTCGACGATTACCGCCGGTGTCAGTTGGGAGCGCGATACGCGTGATAGCTCGCTATGGCCGACCCGTGGTTACACCTCGAGCGTTTCGCTGGACGGCGGTTTGCCAGGCGGGCAAATCGAGTTTTACCGTCTTGGGCATAGCGAGTCCTGGTTCTTCCCGCTGTCCAGAACTTACACCCTGATGCTCTCGGGCGCTGTTGGCGCCGTCAATGGTTACGGTCGAACGCCCACGGTGCCGTTCTATGACAACTACTATATCGGTGGTATTGGTTCGGTGCGCGGCTTTGATAACGGAACCATGGGCCCGCAGGATGTGAATGGTTATTCGTTAGGCGGGACGCGTAAGGCGACACTGAGTACTGAAGTGCTGTTCCCGTTCCCGGGCTTGCGCGACAATAAGTCGGTGCGCATGAGTTGGTTCGCCGATTCGGGCACCATCTGGGGCGAAAGTGGCACGGTCAATTCGGCGTCTAGTGATTTCCGCTATTCCACTGGTCTGGCTCTGACCTGGTTGTCGCCAATCGGGCCGATGAAGTTCAGTTATGCATTGCCGCTGAATACCAAGCCGGGTGACAATTTGCAACGCTTCCAATTCCAGCTTGGCACGGTATTCTAAATTGCGAGGGATGAGCATGAAGTCGATGAAGTGGATAGGGCTACTGTGTGCTGGGTTGTTACTGGCGCAGCAGGGCTACGCGGCCGATTTCAAACTGGGTTACATCAATATCGAGCGGGTCTATCGTGAAGCCGCGCCGGCGGTGGCAATCCAAAAGAAGCTGGATGCCGAGTTCGCTACCCGTCGTGATGAGCTCAAAACCCTGCAAGCCAACGGAAAAAAGTTGGAAGCACAGTTGGTGCGTAATGATTTAAGCGATCTCGATCGCAGAAATGATCAGCGTGAACTGGATGCGCTAGTTCGCGATTACAATGCCAAGTCGGCGGCGCTGTCGGAAGATTTTAATCAGCGGCGTAACGAAGAGTTTGCCGCGTTCTTGGATAGCGCGAATCAGGCGGTGAAGCGTCTGGCGTTGCAAGGCCAGTATGACTTGGTGTTGCAAGACTCGGTTTATGTCAATCCAAAGTATGATCTGACTGATGTCCTGCTCAAAGAATTAGATAAATAACCCTGCTAACCCTCGGGAGAAGCCGACCCCGGGTCGGCTTTGTTTTTGATGTCTTATACATTGTCGGAAATTGTCGCCCAATTGGGCGGTGAATTGCGAGGCCCCGATGCGCGCATTCAGCGCTTGGCCCCGCTTGAAACGGCGAGCGCGGGGGAGTTGACCTTCGTGGCTAGCGCCAAATACCGGCGCCAGATGGACAGCTGTCTTGCTAGCGCGGTGATCGTGTCGCCAAAATTGGCGCTGGATATTGATACCGAACGCGCGCTGATTATCACTGCTGATCCCTACCTGTATTTTGCCAAGGTGGCGACCTTGCTCAGTCCAGCACCGCGGGCGCGACCTGGGGTGCATGAGCGCGCAGTGATCGGCGCGGACAGTCTGGTGGGTGCGAGCTCCGAGATCGGGCCGTTGGTCAGTGTGGGCGCTCGCGCTAAGATTGGCGAGCGTTGTCGTCTGATGCCCGGCGTGGTGGTTGGCGATGATGTTGAAATCGGCGACGATGTGACACTGTACGCCAATGTGACGATTTATCATGGTTGTCGTATTGGACACCGTGTCACGATACATTCCGGCGCGGTCATTGGCGGCGACGGTTTTGGCCTGGCCTGGGACAGCGACCATTGGTTCAAAATCCCGCAGACCGGGCGGGTGCTGGTGGGTGATGATGTTGAAATCGGCGCCAATACCACGATTGATCGTGGCGCGCTGGCGGATACGCTGATTGGTCGCGGCGCCAAGATTGATAATCTGGTGCAGATCGCGCACAACGTGCGGATCGGCGAATACACCGCGATTGCCGGCTGTGTCGGCATCGCTGGAAGCACACATATCGGCGCGTATTGCACTATTGGTGGCGCCGCCATGTTTGTCGGACATATTGAAATCGCCGATCGCACTCATATCGGCGGTGGTACCTTGGTTTCCAAGTCGATTCGCAATTCGGGTAACTATGCGTCATCCTATCCGCTGTCGACGATGAAGGAATGGCTGTCGAATGCCGTTCACCTTCGGCACCTGGACGAGCTGGTCGGCCGGGTAAAGCAACTCGAAAACCAGATTAAAACAATGCAACACAAGGAAGCCTCGAATGACTGAACCTACACTTCCGATCGACGTGCGCGAGATCATGCGGCTATTGCCGCATCGCTATCCTTTTTTGTTAATCGATCGGATTGTTGAATTCGAAGCCAACAAACGAATCCTTGCGCTCAAAAATGTCACCATTAATGAACCGTACTTTGTTGGCCATTTCGCCGAATATCCGGTGATGCCGGGTGTGTTGATCGTCGAAGCCCTGGCCCAGGCCGCGGGCGCGCTGGCGATTCTCAGTCTGGGCGAACTCAAGGAAAATCAGCTGTACTTCTTTGTTGGCATCGACAAAGCGCGATTCCGCCGTCAGGTTGTGCCAGGGGACCAGTTGCAGCTGGAAGCGACAGTTTTGAATATTAAACGTGGAATCGGTAAATACGCGGTTGTCGCCCGCGTTGATGGTCAAATCGCCTGTGAAGCTGAAATCATGTGCGCACAGCGCGAGGTGTGACATGGAGCCACAATCCAATATAACCGCAACCGTTGGGCCGCGTATTCATCCTACGGCGCTGGTCGACCCGGCTGCGCGGCTGGCGGATGACGTCGAAATCGGGGCTTACTCGATCATTGGGCCTCATGTGGAAATCGACAGTGGCACTCGCGTCGGTCCGCATGTGGTGATTGAGGGTCATACTCGCATCGGCAAAAATAACCGTATTTTCCAATTCAGCTCGCTTGGCGCGGAGCCGCAGGACAAGAAATACGCAGGCGAGCCGACCCGCCTGGAAATTGGCGATAATAATACGATTCGCGAGTTCTGCACCTTTAACACCGGCACCGCGCAGGATGCTGGCGTGACGCGCATGGGTGACGACAACTGGATCATGGCCTATGTGCATATTGCCCATGATTGCCAGTTGGGAAATCATATCATCATGGCGAACAACGCCTCGCTGGCTGGCCATGTGCGTATCGGCGACTGGGTGTTTCTCGGCGGCTTCAGCACCGTGCATCAATTTGTGATCGTAGGCGATCACGCAATGACGTCGTTTACCGCCGCCGTGGGGCAGGATGTGCCACCCTTTGTTATGGCGCATGGTAACCGTGCGCAGCCAGCCGGTATCAATAGCGAAGGCATGCGTCGTCGCGGGTTTAGTCCCGAAGCCATTCGCACCGTGCGTAACGTCTACAAAACCTTGTATCGCCATGGGTTGAGTTTTGACGAGGCGCGCGCGCAGATTCTGGAGCAAGCCGTCGATTGCGAAGAACTGGCTCCTTTTATTCGTTTCTTTGCGCTTTCCGAGCGCGGTATTATTCGCTAGCCCATGTCCGAGAATCCGAATAGCCATCAAAAGACCTTGCGGATCGCCATGGTGGCCGGAGAAGCTTCCGGCGACCAGTTAGGCGCGCATCTGATCGAGGCGTTGCAGCAACGATATCCGCAGATTGAATTCTACGGTATCGGTGGTCCCCACATGGAAGGACGTGGATTTCGCTCAGTGGTGCCGCAGGAACGACTGGCGGTGTGCGGCTATGTTGAGGTCGTGAAACGCTTGCCCGAGCTGCTGCGTATTCGCCGCGATCTGAGCAAAATGTTATTGGAAACCAAGCCGGACGTGTTTGTTGGCATCGATGCGCCAGATTTTAATCTGGCGCTGGAAACCCGACTCAAGTCGGCGGGTATTCCAACGGTGCACTATGTCAGCCCGTCGGTTTGGGCTTGGAGGCCTGAGCGGATTCAAAAAATCGGCCGTGCGGTTAGCTTGATGCTCAGTCTGTTTCCCATGGAGCCGCCGCTGTACGCCAAGGCCGGCGTACCTGTGACCTTTGTCGGGCATCCACTGGCCAGTGATATTCCCCTGGCGACCGATCGCGACGCGATGCGCGAGCAATTGGCGATGCCGAAAGACATTCCAATCTTTGCCCTGCTACCGGGTAGTCGCATCAGTGAAATCGATCGCATGGCGCCGGTTTATATCGAAACCGCCCGCTTGTTGTTGGAGCGTTTTCCTGAGGCCCAGTTTATTGTGCCCCTGGCCACGCGCGCCACGCGCGATCGTTTCGATGAAATTCTGACCAAAATGAAAGCCTGGGAATTGCCAGTGCGCAAACTGTTTGGTCATGCGCAAATGGCGGTAATTGCCAGTGACGTGGTGCTGGTGACCAGCGGTACCGCCACCCTTGAGGTGGCGCTGTGCAAGCGCCCGATGGTGATCAGCTATAAGCTGCCGACCCTGACTTACTGGATGGTCAAGCACAAGTTGCGCCTGCCCTATGTCGGTTTGCCCAACATCCTGTGCGAGCGCGTGGTGGTGCCTGAATTGCTGCAAAAGGATGCGCGTCCAGATAAATTGGCGGATGAAATCGAGCGTATTTATCGCGACAAAGACTATCAGGAAGAACTGACGTTATTGTTTGACGATTTGCAGATGCGCTTACGCTTGGATACCGCCGAATTGGCGGCCCAGGGTGTATTGCAAGTGGCCATGTTGTGAGTCTGATCTGCGGCGTCGATGAGGCGGGACGGGGGCCACTGGCCGGGGCGGTGTTTGCCGCGGCGGTGATTCTTGATCCGGTCCATCCGATTGACGGTCTGGCTGATTCCAAGGTGTTAAGTCCAAAGCGACGCAAAGAATTAGCACTGTTGATTAAGCAGTATGCATTGGCCTGGTGTATCGCTTCAGCCAGCGTAGACGAGATTGATCGTTTGAATATTCTGCAGGCCACCATGCTGGCGATGAGTCGAGCGGTTGATGGCTTGGCGCTGAGTCCGACGCGAGTTCTGATTGATGGCAATCGGGTGCCTCGTCAGCTGACCCTGCCGGCCGAAGCCATCGTCAAAGGGGACTCCAAAGTTGCCGAAATCTCGGCGGCTTCAATCTTGGCCAAAACGGCGCGTGACGCCGAGTTGGTGGCACTGGATGCACAGTATCCTGATTATGGTTTTGCGCGTCACAAAGGCTACCCGACCGCGGAGCACTTATTGGCGCTGGAACAGCACGGTGTACTGTCGGTGCATCGCAAGACCTTCGGGCCGGTCAAACGCTGCTTGCAGCAGGATCAGGGTGTGTTGTTCTAAAAGGGGCCGCCATGGATGTCTGTTTTCCTCCCGCCCTTGATTCCTCCTGTCGCGTACTGATACTCGGTTCTCTTCCCGGGCGCGCTTCTCTGCAGGCGCAGCAATACTATGCGCACCCACGCAATCAATTTTGGCGCCTGCTTGGCGATATCCTGCAGCAACCTCTGAGGGCATTGTCCTACCCTGAGCGACTGGCGCGCCTCGGTGTCGCTGGCGTTGGATTGTGGGATGTAGTGGCCGCTGCGGAGCGCCAGGGTAGTTTGGACGCCGCGTTGCGCAGTGTTGAACATAATGACCTGTCACGTTTGGTGGCGACGCTGCCGCGGTTGCGGGTGGTGGCCTTTAACGGCGCGACCGCCGCGCGCGCGCAAAAACAACTGCTGGATCAGCGTTGCGCGAGGTTGCAGTTGCCTTCCAGTAGCCCAGCCTATACTCTCGGGTATGACGACAAGCTTGCGGTGTGGCGCGAACTTGAGCGATATTTGTAATCCTTACCACCGGGGGTGAGCGAATGAATCGATACTGTATCTGGTTTGTGACGCCGGACGATACGGTCATGCGCCGCGCCGAAGTGGCTTTGAATGGGACCATTCATTGCCATCAGGTGTTGGAAGAAATAGAAAGCCAACTGGCGGTGGACTGTGGTTTGAGTCAGGTGATGATTGTCGACTGGAAACGTTTCGAGTCCGAAGATGGCACTAGCGATCAGGCGCGACCTTGGAGCGCGCGCGCGGCGTAAGCCCCGCGCGTAGCTATGCCTCGTGTTCACTTCGTTTCGGGTAGCGGAGCCAGTTTGGCGCGGATTGATGCGGCGGTGGGTGATCAACTGCTTGATTTGGCGCGCGCGCATGACGTGCCAATCTACTGGCGCTGCGGGCAGGGTACCTGCGGAACCTGCAAAGTGCGTGTGCTCCATACTCGTCAGCCATGCCAGTTACTCATTACGCGCAAAGAACATAATGTCCTGTTGCGCGCCGGTTTGCTCGAGCGCGCGGCGGACGATGGTGTGACGGTCGACGATTTACCGACTAGCTGGCGCCTGGCGTGCCATGTGTATTTGACCGAACAGGACATCACGATTGTGGTGCCCGTTCCCGGGGGCTGAGTTCAGGCTAGCATTGAAAACAGAGGCTTGCGTGGGGTCGGGGAGTGAAGTGTTGCGAGTTAACGCCAAACTTTGCTAAGTGTTTTCCAGGCCAGCGCCAGACTGGCGCCGGTTTTAAGCCAGCCGCGCCAACCGTGTTCGGCGCCGTCCCTCTGTCGAAATAGCGCGCTGAGTTTGCCCCCGCTGCGTAATACCTTGAATAGTAGCCCGGCGCCGTTCCAACGTTGGCGCACAATTCCGAGTTCCATGCGTACCTGCATGCGCAGCGCATCGCCCTTGACCAATAACAGTTGTTTCCTGAATGCGAGCTGCTTGGGTGTCATCGAGTTAATCCTTGCCGTTGAGCGCGTCCCAATCCTTTTGTACTTCGGACAGGGTGAGGGCAAACGGCGCGCTCTGGCATTCTAAGCGTCGTTTCAAACGCCACAGAATCGTACCGGCGAGCAGGAGTAGTGTTAGCGCGATGCCGCCTAACACCGTGGTACGCCATAACGGCGGCGTTGCCAGTGCGATAAACAGTAGCGCGGCAAATAGGCCCAGTAACAGAAGGCTAAAGGCGGCGGTGGCAATGGCCAGGTTGTAAACCAGCGCGGTTTTGTGCTCCTGCGCTTCCAGGCTGAAGATCTCCGCGCGCAGCAAAATCAGCGCGACAATCCGGCCTAGAAGCGAACGAAGCGTTCCTGGCCGAGCGGTGGCTTGGCTGGCAGCCTGCATTAGCGACGGGAAATCAACATGCCGAGCAGCAATCCAACACCGGCGGCAATGCCGATCGATTTCCATGGATTTTCATGCACGTATTGATCAGTAGCTTTGGCGGCAACCTTGGCCTTGCCAACTACCGCGTGTTCCACTTCAACCAGGCGAACCTTGGCTTGTTTGAGGTTTTCAGTAATACGTTTACGCAATTCCTTGGCTTTTTCGCCGCCTTCATCGCCAGAGGCCTGAATCAGGTCTTCGGTGTTCGATAATACTTGGCGCACGTCTTGCAAGAGTTGCTCGTTTTCGGCTGCGATGGTTTGCGATGACATTATGGCTCTCCTTATCGAATGAAAACCGGGACCGGCAGTAGAGTCCGCTCACGTGTTCTGCCTTGTGATTCAGTCTAACACTATCAGCAGCCAATTGGCGTCGTCAAACTGCTAGTTGTATGTCATTGTCCGACGGTAGTGTAAAACTATTCTTGGTGAAGTCAATTTGGTGGTGTTAATGGGTTGTTATTCCAAATATCATTGTAAATATGATTTTTTATTCTTTTGATCAATAAAAAAAACGGCATAAAGTAATCGTCATCGCATTTCACACACTTCTGGAGAACAACAATGGCCAACTGGTTTGCAGATAACTCTCTCTCTATCGGCAATACGCCGCTGGTTCGACTTAATCGCATCGCCGACGGCGCGCCGGCAACCATTTTGGCCAAAATTGAGGGACGTAATCCCGCCTATTCTGTGAAATGCCGTATTGGCGCGGCGCTGATCTGGGACGCGGAAAAGCGCGGCTTGCTCGGGCCGGGCAAAGAACTGGTTGAGCCGACCAGTGGCAATACGGGCATTGCGCTGGCGTTTGTCGCCGCGGCGCGCGGTATTCCGCTGACCCTGACCATGCCAGAAACCATGAGTATCGAGCGGCGTAAATTGTTGCTGTCCTATGGCGCCAAGCTGGTGCTGACCGAAGGTGCGCGCGGCATGGCTGGGGCGATCGCCAAAGCAGAAGAAATTGCCGCTTCCGATCCGGCGCGCTATGTATTGCTCCAGCAATTTAATAACCCAGCCAATCCCGCGATCCATGAATCCACCACCGGTCCGGAAATTTGGGATGCCACGGGAGGTGAGTTGGACTTCTTTGTTTCCGGTGTCGGTACCGGCGGTACGATTACCGGGGTGTCGCGCTATCTGAAACAGACACGAGGCCTGGCGCTAAAGTCGGTTGCGGTTGAACCCGAGGCCAGCCCGGTGTTGACGCAGACCCGCGCGGGAGAACCCGTGAAGCCCGGTCCGCACAAAATCCAAGGGATTGGTGCTGGTTTCGTGCCCAAGGTGCTGGATCTGTCATTGGTGGATGAGATCGCGACGGTGAGTAATGACGAGGCGATTAGCTTTGCTCGCCGTCTGGCGCGCGAAGAAGGGGTGTTGTCGGGTATTTCGTCTGGCGCGGCGGTGGCGGTGGCGGTGCGTCTGGCTCGCCGGCCGGAAAATGCGGGCAAGACGATTGTTGTCTTGCTGCCGGACTCTGGCGAGCGCTATCTAAGTTCGGCCTTGTTTGAAGGCGTGTTTGACGCTTCTGGTCAACCAGTCTAATACGTAGTAGGGCGCAATCGCAGAAGGCATTGCGCCATCCCTGCCTTGCGCCGGTTGGCGCGCAGCGTAGTGCCTGCGGCGACTACGCCCTACAAATATTGGCGCTATTTGTCCACGCCATCGCGCATCAGCAATAAAGGGATCGCGGAGGCGCGCATTACCCCTTCGGCGACGCTGCCCAGTACCAGCCTCTTGATGCCTCCCCGTCCGTGCGTATTCATCACAATCAGATCGGCATGCCATGCCTTGGCATCCTCGCATAGCGTGTCCGCGATCTGGTCACACCAGTTCTTCAGTACCTTGCACTCGGACTCGATCTGAAATGACTGCGCCAACTCCTTGGCTTGCAACAAAATCTCGCTTTGCTCATCGGCGTCTTTCATTAGTTCGGCCGGCTCAACAAAATCGGTATTTCCCCAGCCTTGCCGAGTCATATCTACAACATGAACGATGCGCACCACGGCGCCACTGCTTTGGGCAAATTTGCAGGCCTCGGCCAAGGCGCTGAGTGAAGCTTCGCTATTGTCTACTGGCACATAAATGCGTTGGTACATTTGAGTCTCCCAGGCAAATCGGCTTATGGCATATTGTAATTTGCTTATATGGTGTAAGCCTATTTCTATAACATATCACCATGGGCGGATGGCTTCCAGTGCGATCGGTGACGGTGTCGAGCCAAGAGTGCGAGGCAGGGCCGTGGGCGCAACAGCGCTTTGCGGTTGTCCTTTTCTTATTCTGCTTGTAGTATACTTAACTATAAACGCAAATAGGATACTAAAGTGAGCAAAAACTACCGTGCCACCATTGAACGAATTACCGGCTCTATGAAGCAGTTGCGCGCTGATATTCCAGAAACCATGAAGGGCTTTGGCGCCATGGCGCAAGCCGCCACGCGCGACGGCGCGCTAGACCAAAAAACCAAAGAAATGATTGCGCTGGCACTCGGCGTCGCCGCGCGCTGCGATGGCTGTATCGGGTTTCATGTGCAAGCTTTGATCAAGTTGCAGGTGACGCGCGCCGAGTTGGAGGAGGTATTGGGTATGGCGATCTACATGGGCGGCGGCCCGTCATTGATGTATGCCGCCGATGCGTTGAGCGCTTTCGAAGAACTCTCGGCGCCAGCGGCTGAGTAAGTGGGTTTTTAATGCGGTGGCATGTGTTTAGCCAACCGGCGCATACTGCCACCGTTGTGTACATTGAGGTAACCCAGCCGCTGTAGTTGTTTGCGGGCTTGCGCCGAACGCATGCCCGACTGGCAATAAACGACGATGAGCGCCTCGCGCTGCGGCAGATACGCGGTTGCCTGGCTGAGGATTTGATCCAGCGGTAGCGAGAGCGCGCCGTCAATGTGACTGAGCTGGTACTCCTCGCTGCCGCGGACGTCCACTATGCGGGCGGCGCTTAAATCGGGCAGGCTGGACGCGGTTAGCCTGCGATATAACCATTCGAACATGCGCGGCTCCTCTGGATTAATGATGGTTCGTGTCACTAGGTCTTGCTGCTTGCGCTCGCCGCGCGCATTAACGCGGCAAATTCGGTTTGCTTGTCCAACTGGCGCACAATATTGCCGCAGACCAAGTCACAAAGTTCGTAAATGGTTGGGTCGTCAATCTGATAGAACGCATGCGTGCCGCGATTGCGTTTGCTAACCAGTCCATGCTTGGCGAGCAAGGAGAGGTGTTTAGAGGCATTGGCCACGGTGCAATGACAAGCTTGTGCTAAATCGCCAACATTTTGCTCACCACTACGTAACTGATTCAGAATTTTAAGTCGAGTCGGCTCCGCTAGCGCGCGAAAGTAGTTGGCGACTTGCTCCAGTGCCTGATCGGGAAGATTGGCCATCTGACTTGCTCCTTAAGGTACATTGTATCGCCCGACGCAAAAGCTCAGAGTCGTCAAGCACGCCTAGGATACCATGATTTCATATTTGACTATTCTACTTGTTGGTTGAATAATTAAGTAAATTCGCTGCGTGGCCATTGCCGCGCGTGACAACATGGGAGAGACGTGATGAAAGCAAATGTGGGTACGGTGGATAGAGTGCTGCGCATTATCCTCGGTTTGGCCCTGATTGCTCTGACAGTGGTCGGAAAAATCGGGCCGTGGGGTTGGGTTGGACTGGTGCCGCTGTTGACCGGCGTGGTGCGCTTTTGTCCGGCGTATGCGTTGCTGCGATGTCGTACCTGTCAGAAGTAAATTCCCCTATACGCGCCGCTTTAATGCGGCGCGTTCGCGATTGCCGCTACAGCGTATAATCCTTCAGAATCAGATGGGCAGGCTCCTAGAGGCCTGTTATCAACCCAATAAGAGCGGCGCGGCGCGAGCGCCGGGGGAGTTCTTTGTGACACCATTGATAGATTATCACGTGGCGCTCGCTCGCCTCACGGGTGAGTTGACTTCAATCGCCGAGCAAGAAGATGTGCCTTTGGCGCAGGCCTGCGGCCGTATTCTGGCGCGTGGTGTGACCGCGCGCTATGACACACCAAATGCCGACAATAGCGCGATGGATGGCTATGCCGTGGCCGACCCGCAACAAAATCTGAGCCGTTATGACCTGGTGGGGCGTGTTGCCGCGGGCCAAGCGGCCGAGATGGAGCTGCTGCCCGGGCAGGCTGTGCGCTTGTTTACCGGCGCGCTGGTGCCGCGCGGCGCTAGCGCGGTAGTGCCTCAAGAGCAAACCACGCTGCTGGACGGGCGACTCATGCTGGCCGCTCCGGCCCCGCGCGGACAGTTCATTCGCTGCCGTGGCGAAGAGTATGCGGCGGGGGCTGAGTTGCTTGGCGCCGGGCGAAAAATCGGGCCGGCGGCTCTGGCGTTGGCCGCGAGTCAGGGCTATGCCCGCTTGCCGGTGTGCCGTCGCCTTAAAGTTGCCGTGTTCTCCAGTGGAAATGAATTGTGCGAACCCGCTGAGACGCTTGAACGCGGGATGATCCATGACGCTAACCGCTATCAGCTGCTTGGCTGGCTAGGCACGCTGCCAGTCGAGGTGATCGATGGCGGTATTTTGCCCGACAATGCGGCAGCGACACGCGAGCGCCTAGCGTCCATGGCCAAGCAAGTTGACGTGATATTAACCAGCGGCGGCACGTCGGTGGGAGAAGAGGATCATTTGACCCCCGCCTTGGCCGCGTTAGGGCGGCTCGATGCCTGGCGCTTGGCGATCAAGCCTGGCAAACCCTTTGCTTGGGGGCAGTTGACCGATGCTTGGGTATTTATGTTGCCGGGGAACCCGGTGGCGACCTTTGTGACGTTTCATCTATTGGTGGCGCCGGCGCTACGTCGTTTGCAGGGGGTGACCGATTGCGCCCCGCTCGCATGGCGCGCGCGCGCCGATTTTGCGCGCCCGGCGCTTGAGCCGCGTCGCGAATTTCTGCGGGGCAATCTGTTGCTGGATCAAGCCGGTGAGGTACGGGTGCGGATTCAAACCGGACAGGGCTCGGCGATGCTGTCGGCCTGCGTTGCGGCCAATGCGCTAGTTGAAGTGCCGCCGGGGAGCGCGGTGAGTGTTGGCGACTGGCTAACGGTCTATCCGCTGCCGTAGCTCGAATAAGAGCTAAGAAAATAGCCCCGACTCCGGTGGCGGTGAATCCGCGCGGGAAGACGGGGCTGAGCACGCCCGGCGCACGACCGGGGTTATGCGCGATCAGTAATGCGGCTGACCATTGTTCCACGGCTGCTGGTGACCTTGGTCGCCATGATCGTTGTGGTTATCGCGATTGTCGTGGTTATCACGATTGTCGTGGTTGTAGCCATGGTCGCCGCCATGGTCACCACCGTGTTCCCTGCGATAGCGCGGTGCATATTGGTGGTTGTACCAGTCTTCACGCACAAAGTAGACGCGTTGGCCGCAGGCGTTGTAACGGCGGCAGTAGCGATCCCAGTGGCGTTGATGTTCCGGCGGCACGCGCAGATAAATTGGCGCTTGATCCGGCGGCGGCATCTGGCCCACAAACACCGGTTGCACATTGATCACTGGCGGCGGCGCGTAGCCACCAATATCCAGCTGGCCGTAAAAGCCCGGTTGGCCAACGTTAATGGAAATGCCAACGTTGGAGGCCAGTGCCGGAGTGGTCGCGGCCAGAGTCGCCAGCGACATCGCGGCGCAAATCAGAAAACGTTTCATAATCAGTCGGTGCTCTCAGTCATGGACTACGAGAAATAGGGTATGGGTGCGGAGTTTGATCTTGATCCTGCTGCCTATGTATTAATTTCATAGTGAATAGCCCATTGTATCAAACAACTACAATTAGGGTAAACCAAGGATTTGTGCACCCGGCAGTTGGAGTGTGGTGGTATGCAGTTAACATCAGTATAGTTAATATTCTTAATTAATTATTTCAAAAGGATTAAATATGGCGTTGTTCAAGGAATTCAAGGAATTCGCGGTTAAAGGCAATGTGATCGATCTGGCGGTCGGGGTAGTGATCGGCGGCGCCTTTGGCGCCATCGTTAAGTCATTGGTGGATGATGTGATCATGCCTCCGATTGGCTTGTTAATCGGTAACGTGGATTTCTCCAATCTGTTCGTGGTGCTCAAGGAAGGTGGCAAGCAGACGGGCCCGTATATTTCTCTAGCCGCCGCCAAAGGCGCGGGCGCGGTGACGTTGAATATTGGCCTGTTTATAAATGCTCTGGTCAGTTTTGCGATTGTCGCTTTCACCATCTTTATGCTGATCAAGGGGATTAACCGGCTCAAACGTGAAGATCAGGCCGCCTTGGCGCCGGTGCCCGCGCGTACTTGCCCTTACTGCCTGTCGTCGATTGCGCCGCAGGCAACCCGGTGCCCGTGCTGCACGTCAATGCTGGATTCTGAGTAATAGCCGCCCAGGTTGAATCCAAGACATTTTGTATGAGTTTGTTTGTAGTTGGATGTGAAAAAAAACAAATGATGTAATATTGCCTTCGCATATAAACACTCAAAGTCGGGCAAGCAGAAATCCAATGACCCCTTCAACTGAAAATCAAGTCGAGATTCCGCGTCCGGTGCTCTCCGGACTCGCCAACCTGAAGTGGCGCCTGGACTATACCCTCCAGGTCTTGGGTATGCCGGGCCGAGGTTTGGCGCTGTTGCTGACGCTGGTACTCGTGGCTTGGCTGGCTTCCGGAGTTTATAAAGTTCAGCCCGATGAGCAGGGCGTGGTGCTGCGCTTTGGCGCCTGGGCGGATACCGTGGACTCGGGCTTGCATTACCACCTGCCTTGGCCGGTCGAATCGGTGCTACTGCCCAAGGTCACGCAAATCAATCAGATCCAGTTGGGTAACCAATACGATGGCGCGCCGCCTCCTGGTGGTGACCCGAGCGAAAAGCAAATGCTGACCGGCGACGAAAATATTGTCGAAGCCGATTGCGTGGTGTTCTGGCGCATCAAAGATGCCGGGCGTTTCCTGTTCAAGGTCAATCATCCGGATATCTCGCTAAAAATCGCAGCGGAAAGCGCCTTGAGTGAAGTGATTTCGCGCACCCCGATTCAAGCGGCGATGTCGAATCGGCGGCAGCAAATCGCCGATGAAACCATGGAGTTGCTTCAGAAGCGACTGGATCAAGAGCAAACCGGAGTGCTGGTGACTCAGGTGCAAATGCAGCGGGTCGACCCCCCAGCCGAAGTGATTGATGCCTTCAATGATGTGCAACGCGCGCGCGCCGACCAGGAACGGGCGCGTAACGAAGCTCAAGCCTATAGCAATGACATTATTCCGCGCGCCCATGGCGATGCCGATCGCTTGCAAAGCGAGGCGGAAGGCTATCGCGCGCAGGTGGTGAACTTGGCGCAGGGCGAAGCCCAGCGGTTTGAAGCCATCGATAAGAGTTATGTTCAGGCCCGCGATGTCACCGCTTGGCGTCTGTACCTGGAAAGCATGGACGAAGTCTTGAAGAAGGCCAGTAAAGTGATTGTGGACGCTTCAGGCAAGGGGGGTGTAGTGCCCTATATGCAGTTGCAGGACAAGACCAAATCCAGCGTTAAGGGAGCACAGCAATGATTCGGCGTTTCCGAGGTGCTGGATGGGTGGCGCTGTTGCTCTTGCTATGGTTGGTGGCCTCGACCTTGTATGTGCTGTCCGAGGGGCAGAAGGCGCTGATCGTGCGTCTTGGCGCGCCAATCGCGGTGGACGTGCATCCGGGCTTAAAGCTTAAAGTGCCATTTGTCGATACGGTGGTGTACTACGACACCCGTTTGCAAAACCTGGCGCCGCCGCCGGAAGAAGTGATTCTCGGTGATGAAAAGCGTGTGCAGGTTGAAACCTTTACGCATTATCGCATCGTCGATCCGTTGCGTTTCTACCAGGCTTTACGCACCCAGGATCAGGCTGATGCGCAGCTGGCGACCTTAGTCAGCTCTTCACTGCGGCGTGAACTGGGTAAGGTCATGCTTAAATCCCTATTGACCCCCGAGCGAAGCGTGATTGTGGAGCAGATTCAGCGTGAAGTGGCGGAGAAAGCGCTGACCATGGGGATTCAGGTCACCGAAGTGCGCCTGCATCGCGCCGACTTGCCGCTAGAAACCAGCCAGGCGATTTACGACCGGATGAAGTCCGAGCGCCAGCAAGAGGCTAAGGAGCTGCGCGCGCAAGGCGCAGAGTGGGCGCAGCAGATTCAAGCGGATGCCGATAGTCAGCGCACGGTGATTTTGTCCGAGGCCGAACGCCAGAGCGCCATCACCCGTGGTCTGGGGGATGCCGAAGCCAATCAGATTCTGGCCAAAGCCTATAGTCGCGACCCGAAATTCTATAAATTTTACCGCTCGATGCAGACCTACAAACAGTCATTGGCCGGTGCCGGGGTGACCCTGGTGTTGTCGCCGGATTCAGCGTTGATGCATGACTTCAAATCCGGACCGGCGCTCGGCAAATGATCGCCGCCAGCTTGACCTTGCCCCGGGTTAAACGGTTTGCCGCGGCGGTCGGCCCCGGCCTGGTGGTGATGCTGGCGGATACCGATGCCGGTAGCGTGATTACCGCGGCGCAAAGTGGCGCGCAATGGGGCTATCGTCTGCTATTGCTGCAATTGCTGATTATTCCACTGTTGTATGTGGTGCAAGAACTGACCGTGCGTTTGGCACTGTGCACCGGCAAAGGCTATGGCGAGCTGATCGTGGCGCGCTTTGGTCGCGGCTTGGCTCTATTGCCGATGCTGGCGCTGGTGATTAGCTGCTTTGGCGCGCTGGTGACTGAAATGAGTGGGTTGGCCGGCGCCGGGCAATTGTTCGGTGTGCCGCCAGGCTGGGTGATCAGCGTGTTGGTGCTGGCGATTTTTACCATGATCTGCACCGGCTCTTATCGCTCGGTCGAACGCATTGCCATTTTTCTTGGCGCGTTTGAGCTCGCCTTTTTGATGGTGGCCTGGAAAGCGCACCCGAATCTGCGCCAAATCGCTGAGCAGATGCGCCAAATGCCCTTGCATGACAAAGGCTATTTGTATCTGTTGGCTGCCAATCTTGGCACTAGCGTGATGCCCTGGACGGTGTTCTATCAGCAGTCGGCGCTGGTGGACAAAGGGCTGGGGCTGCATCAGCTCAAGGCCGCGCGCCTGGATACGCTGTTGGGCGCCATCCTGTGTCAGTGCGTGACCGCCGCGGTACTGATTGCCGCCGCCTCGGCTTTCGGCGCCCACGGCGCCGGGTTGGCGCTGGATAGCGTGCCACAGATCGCGCGCGCGTTTACCACGGTGCTGGGCGAAGACGCCGGGAGAATTCTGTTTGCCATGGCGTTGTGCGGCGGCGCTCTGGTGGCCACCATCGTGGTCTGCCTGTGCGCTGCTTGGGCCATGGGCGAGATCAGCGGACGGCGTCATTCTCTGGAGCACCATCCGCTCGAGGCCCCGGGGTTTTATGCCAGCCTTGGCCTTATGCTGGTGGCCGGTGGTTTACTGGTTAACTCTGGCGTCAATTTGCTGCGCCTGTCGATCGCCACCGGGGTGGTCAATGCCTTGCTGTTGCCCGTGGTGTTGGGATTTTTGTATTTTCTGGCGCGCAGCGCGCTGCCGCCGCGATATCGCTTGCGCGGCGCATACGCCTTGGCGGTGGCCGCGCTGTTTTTGTTTACCGCGGCTCTGGGCTTGTATGCCGGGATTGCCGGAACTTTGGGATAAGCGCCATGCCGGGATACGGCGAGTAGAGGAGCAAACGTTTGGACTTTGATAGTTTTAACCATCTGGCCGGGGTGGTGTTTCAGATCTTCGTGCTGGATCTGCTGCTCAGTGGCGATAACGCACTGATCATCGCGCTAGCCTGCCGTTCGCTGCCCAGCGATTTGCGCCGGCGCGCCATCATGCTCGGCACCGTATTTGCCATCGGCTTGCGCGTGATTCTGACCGGCATCGTCAGCTTTTTGTTGCAAGTGCCGTTGTTGAAAATGCTAGGCGCGCTACTGTTGTTGGTGATTGCAATCAAGTTGCTATTGCCTGAAAAAGACCAAGATGGCGTGAATGGCCTGGGATGCGGCGGCGCGGATAGCCGTCTGCTGTCGGCGGTGATGGTGGTGGTTAGCGCTGACTTGGCGATGAGTCTTGATAACGTGGTAGCCTTGGCGGCGGTCGCGCAGGGCAATATTATTTTCTTGGTTCTGGGTTTGCTGCTGAGCATGCCGCTGTTGATGTATGGCAGCCTGCTGATCAATCGCTGGCTGGACGAAAATCCATTGCTGATCCCCGCTGGCAGCGCGCTGCTCGGCTGGATTGCCGGTCAGTTGGCGGTGTCCGACCCTCTGATCGCCGACTGGGTGAATACCCAGGCACCGGCGCTCTCGGTGGTGGTGCCGCTGCTATGCGCGGCGTTCGTGTTATTGGAAAGCCGTATTATTCGTCAGCAACGACCCCGTGTGGCCACGCCGCCGCCGTTATTGCTGATGAGCGGGCTGAGCGCGCGCCTGGCGCGCCTGGGTGAATCGCAGTCGGATAGCGATCAGGCCTCAAGACCGGAGATCGTGACGTCAGCGCCGGCGCTCAAGCCCGAGGCGGCGATGAATCATGATGGCGCTAGCGATGAAGAACGAGAGCGACTGGCGCTGGAAGCGGCGCATGCCGCCAATCTGCGTCGGCGTCAGGCAGAAGTCGAGCGCGCCACGGTGTGGGTTGATCCGCTCGAGCGCTCACGCAAGATGGCCCTGGTCATCAAGGTGTTGCTGGGCCTGGCACTGGTCGCCGGCGCCATTGCCCTGGGTGGAATGCTGATCACGCTGATCAGTCAGGGTGTATTGCCTACCCCGAAAACGCCGCCGCATTGACGAATGCCTGATTCGAAAATTTTCCAGGTAGGTTGGCGGTGAACCGCAGGTGAACCCCAACAAGAAATTTGCCTGTTGCACGCAATGTTAGGGTTCGCGTTGCTCACCACCAACCTCCGCCTCTATAAGGCAGCCTTCTCCCATATTGCCCCCTGTGAAATGGAACCTCCCCGCTGGAGCCGGTTCAAATGCGGTTTGGGCCGCTGCTGAACTATGCCTGGCGGTCATGTCCATGGGGGGGGGTCATGTCCGCGATTCGTTGCTATGGTGATCGTTTTACGGTTTTGCTTCTGTGCGCCATGGGCTCCTCCGTCCATGCTCTGAGTTTGACCAATACCGATTGGCACATTGAAATTGACCCCGCGACCCTGGCCACGACAGCCCAACCGCCCTCGGGGCGTAGCCTGATCATTTCGCGCGCGGCGCAAGCCATCGCATTCCAGACGCTGCAACAAGATGCTGTGAGCGCTCGCTGGCAATATGGCGCCGCGACCGAAGTGAGCGCGCATTTGACCGGGAATCGGTTGATCTTGCGTTTTTTTCGCTCGAATCCCGGTGACGTTGCTTGGCCGTTGTTGCCCTCTGGGGCCCGGGCGCTGATTTTGCCCATACATGAAGGCTATTACGTCCCCGCGCGCGACGAGGCCTGGCGCCAATGGCTAAGCAGTGACTTCGATGGCATGAATACCACGGAACATCTCAGTTTGCCGGTCTTTGGTCTGGACTACGGTCAACATGTTGTATCGGTTTTGTTTGCCAATCCGTTCAATAATCAATTGAGGTTTACACCCGACACCAACGGGATAGGAGTGGATGTTCGTCACCGGTTTACCCGGTTGGATGTTGATCGCCCTTATGAAGTGCAGATTACGCTGAGCGGAGCGGATTGGCTGGCGCCAGCCAAGCAGTATCGTCAGTGGCTACAGTCGCGCGGCGAATTTGTCTCGTTGCAAACCAAACTGGCCGCCGCCACGGATGGCGAGCGGCTGATCGGCGCCAGTCATGTCTATTTGTGGGGAGATCGCCTGCTGGTGCCTCAGGACGTCAAAGACTGGCGGATGTTGCGGCAATTGATGCCCGCGGGCTGGGCCAAGGGCGAGGCGCGGCAAGCGCTGAATGCGCCCAATCTGGCGAACGAGCGCTATTTGCAGTCGGTGCTGATCGCCGCGCTAAATCAGGCGCTGTTGCGCGCCGTCCCCGGAGGCGACGCCGCCAGCGTGGCGCGGCGCAAACAAGCCGCGCTGACGGCCGTGGGGCCGGCGCTCGCGCCGATGATTCACTGGGGCGACGCGGTCTCGGTGGGCATGATCGCCAGACTGCGGGCGGCGGGGTTGGAAAAACTATGGCTGGGGCTGCCGCAGTGGACAGCGGGCTTTGCCAGTCCACAAGGCGTCGCCGCCGCTCGCGCGGCGGGATATCTGATTGGCCCCTACGATTCCTACGACACCGCGTTGCCCGAGGCTAACAATAATCCTAGTTGGCTAACGGCCCAACTTGGGGAGGATGCCTTCCGCCGCTGCGGTATTTTGCTGGAAAATGGCCAACGCAAAACCGGATTTCAGGGCGAGGGGGTGTATACCAATCCGACTTGTGTGCGCCCGCTCATGGAGCGGCGCGTCGCGGAGATTCAAGCGGCGAGCCAATACAATAGCTGGTTTCTTGATGTGGATGGCACCGGTATGCTGTTTGACGATGTCGATCCGGCTAAACGGACCTCCGAAGCGCAAGACGCCACCAATCGCGTGGCCGGCATGGCATGGATTGGCGAATCGCAAGGCATTGTGGTCGGTTCGGAAGACGGAGCGGCCGTGGTGAATCGCAGTATTGCCTTCGCGCACGGCATGCAGACCGCCGGCTTTGGCTGGCAGGATGTCGATATGCGCAAGAACCCGTTATCCCCTTATTACCTTGGAGCCTGGTATCCATTGCACCAACCGGCGACATTTTTTAAAACCAGTGAAATCAAGCCGGTCTACCAGTCACTGTTTTTTGATCCCGCCAAGCGCTTGCCGCTGTTTCAGGCCGCGTTTCACGATAGTGTGATTACCACGCATCACTGGACGCTGGATAGCTTGAAATTCAAGCAAACCCGCGCGGTGACCGAGCTATTGCAGCAACTGTATAATGTGCCGCCGCTGTTGAATCTGAGTCTGGACACCGCTAGTGCGCGGATTGCCTATTTACGCCAACTCGATGGTTTTTTTCGCCCGCTGCATCAGCGTTTGTACGCGCAGGCGCTGACCGGTTTTCGCTGGCTCAATCACGATGGCAGTCTGCAAGAAACCCGTTTCGCCGATGGCACCCGGATCGTCGCCAATTTTGCCGATCAAGCCGTGACGGCGCACAACCGGATTCTGCCGGGACATAGCGCGCTCGCCATTTTTCCCGATGAAAATACGCTGCGGTTTCAGTCCAGGGACTTGTGAACGGATTGTACTGTCTGGGTGGTCATACGGTATAGCCGCTGGTTTGCCGAGCCACGCCAAGGTTCGACGGTGGGCTGGGTTTTGTCGTACTGACCGTCGATCAGTACGTCGACATAAGCGAGAACCTCCAAGTCGCGTACCTGGTCCAGCTGGTAGCCGGTCCATAGCCAGATATTTTTGTTCGGATAGCGCGCCTTGAACGCTTGGCACAGTGCCAGAATCGGCGCGCGGTTTTGCGGGTACAGCGGGTCGCCTCCACTCAGGCTCAAGCCATCATGCGTGGCGCACAGATCCAGAATTTCTTGTTGCACTGCATCGGTAAACGGTCGACCCGCCTTGCGGTCCCAGGTCGACTGGTTGTAACAGCCCTCGCAGGCGTGCAGGCATCCAGTGACAAATAACGTCAGCCGAATGCCTTCGCCGTTTACCAGATCGCAGGTGTAATAACGATCGTAGTTCATGGTTTTGTGCTCAATGTTCCGCGCCGAAATGTTTAACCCGGCGCATCACTTCCTTTTGTTTGCCCGCGTTGAATGGGCGCGCGTTAGGGCTGCCAAGATAACCACACACCCGGCGCGTGACCGATAGCGAAGCGCTGTCGCTGTTGCCGCACTGCGGGCAGGTGAAACCCTCCTTGGTGGCCAGGGTTTCGCCCATGAAGCCGCACTCGCCGCAAGAATCCACCGGAGTGTTGCTGCCGAAGTAGGGCACGCGCTCCACCGCGTAGTCCCAGATCCGTTCCAGCGCCTGCAAGTTGTGCTTCATATTCGGCAGTTCTACATAGCTGATATGTCCACCACTAGCGTGCTCGGCATAACCGGTTTCGAAGTCGATTTTTTCGAATGGATTGACCTTGTGAAACACATCCAGATGAAACGAATTGGTGTAGTAGCCCTTGTCGGTGACTTCGGCAATCGAACCGAAACGCTCGGTGTCCAGCTTGCAGAAACGATGGCACAGCGATTCGCTCGGGGTTGAATACAGAGAAAAGCCCAGTCCGGTGTTCTGGCGCCATTGTTTGGTGGCGGCGCTCATGCGTTTGACGATATCGTGCAAGAAGTCGCGCGGCGCCTGACTATTGGCTGGATGGGAGCCAAACATCAAGACGCCAACTTCATGCAGTCCGATATAACCGAGTGAAATTGAAGCCCGACCGTCACGGAATAAATCCATGATCTCGTCCTGTGGCGCCAGTCGAGTGCCGAAGGCGCCTTCGGTATACAGAATGGGCGCGACATTGGCTTTTACCCCTTCCAGTCGCTCGATGCGGGTCATCAGTGCGCGAAAGCACAATTCCAGTTTTCGTTCCAGAATGGTGTAAAAAGCGATTTTATCTTGCTTGGCCTCAATGGCGATGCGTGGCAGGTTGAGGCTGACCACGCCAAGATTATTGCGTCCGTCGAGCACTTCCTTACCAGCGGCGTCGCGCCATACCGGCAGAAAGCTGCGGCAGCCCATCGGTGAAACCGGAATGCTGGACCCGGTAATCTGGCGATTGAGCTTGGCGGAGATAATGTCCGGGTACATGCGCTTGGAGGTGCACTCCAATGCCAATTGCTTGATGTCGTAATTCGGGTCCTGAGGGCGCAGGTTGATGCCCTCTTCAAGAAACATCACCAACTTAGGGAAGACCGGCGTAATGCCTTCTTTGCCCAGACCTTTGATGCGCACTTTAAGAATCGATTGCTGAATCGCGCGTTCCTGCCAACTGGTGCCCATACCGAAGGAAAAAGTCACAAACGGTTGTTGTCCATTCGAGCTGAACAGGGTATTGATCTCGTACTCGCACGCCTGAATGCCGTCGTAGGTTTCTTTTTCGGTGCGCTCGCGCGCATAGGCCTCGGGCTCGGGGATGCAATATTGGCGCGCGACTTCCAGATTTTTATCAAAACTCTTCTGAACATAGGGCGCCAGTGTCTGATCGATGTTCGGAATGGTGGTGCCGCCATACTGATGGCTAGCCACCTGAGCAATGATCTGAGCGGTGACCGCGCAGGCGACACCAATCGACTTCGGACTTTCAATCTTGGCGTTCCCAAGGCGGAAGCCCAGGTCCAACATGCCTTTCAGATCAACCAGGCAGCAATTGGTGAACGGCAGAAAGGGCGAATAATCCATGTCATGAAAATGAATATCGCCTTCGCGGTGCGCTTGCTGGATATCCTTGGGTAAAAAGGTGCTGGCAAACTGCTTGGACACAATGCCGGCCATCAGGTCGCGCATCACCGGAAATACATTGGCGTCTTTATTGGCGTTCTCGGTGGTGGCCTCTTCATCGGTTTTGTGTACCAGGCCCATGAGCTTGGCGTGCAGTTCCGACCCTTGGGCGCGGATATTGTCACGGTCGTGACGGTATTGAATATAGACCCGGGCGACTTCTGGAAACTCGTGCATCAGTGCGTTCTCAACCATCAGTTGAATGGTTGGAATGTCGAGCGTGGCGGTGGCGAGCGCCAGGCACTGTTCCTTGACTTCCGCCGCAATGCGTTCGGCCAGGGCTTCGGGTTCGGCATAGTGGGCGACTTGCGCCGCGCGCACACACGCGGCACTAATTTTGCTGATGTCGTAGGCGACGACCGCGCCGTCGCGTTTAATCACTTGCAGCATGTTTTTGTTTTCCTCTATGGCTCGGAATGGCAGAGATTGCGTTTCTGCACCCGGTGGTGCGAAGCCATGGCGCCGCCTGGCGTCACGGTGAGATCAGCCGGTAATGTAAGCTTTTTCGTTAGCAGGCGGGTGGGAATATTTGCAAAATGTAGCGATGGTTTTTGCTTTTGATCAATATATGGTGTTTTTGCGGCGGGAGGGCGCTGGCTGCCTACCACAAGTCGTCATCCTCGCCGCCGCAGGCGGCGGGGATCCAGAGACTTGCGGCATCACTGGCAAAAACCCTGGATCTCCACGCTGCGCGTGAAGATGACGACAGAGGGTCAGTGAAACAGTGGGGGGCGCTTTTCGACAAAGGCGCGCACGCCCTCACGGCCTTCCTCGGTCTGGCTTTGCGCGATAATCACGCGCGCCTCCAGCGCCAATTGGCCCTCCAGATCCTGACTGCTGGAGGTGAGCAACAGGCGCTTGACCGCGCCAAAACTACCGGTCGGGCCGCGCGCCAGCTTCTGCGTCAAGATTTCGGCGCAATCATCCAGGACCTCCGGCTCAACCACTTGGTTGATCAAACCCCAGTCCAGGGCTTCGTTGGCGTTGAGCGTGCGCCCGGTCAAATATAGTTCCATCGCGCGCCGCTGGCCAATCAGGCGCGGCAATAGCCAACTGGACCCACCGTCCGGCGTGTAGCCGATCTGGGTATAGGCCGAAGTGAAGCGCGCGCTTTGACTGGCCAGCGCGATATCGGCCATGGCTACCAGGCTGAGTCCGACTCCCGCTGCCACGCCGTTGACCGCGGCAATAATTGGCGCATCAAGGCGCATCAAGCGCGCAATCGCGATATTCAGCGGGTCGGTCATCTGTTGCAACAATTCGCCTTCGCGTTGCGCGTGCTCAACGAAGCTCGCGACATCGCCGCCGGCGCAAAATGCCTTGTCACCCGCGCCACGGATCAATACCGCGCGCAAATCGGGTATCTGCGCCAGATGGCTAGCCACCGCCGCCAGGTCGTGTATCCCCGCAACATTGAGTGCATTAAACGCCGCCGGCCGGTCCAAAGTGATGCGCGCGATCGAGTCCGTGATATTCAGGCGAATCATTGATGAGCTCATGTTGTTCCTTAGGGGACAAGTTTAACGAGATCAGAATATGCCATTCGAATCACCACAAAGTAAAGCGCGCGTCAGTTCGCCTCATTCGCGATCAACGTTTCTAGCCATGCCAGAAAATCGTGCGCCATCGCGGCGCTGATGCCGTGGTCTATCGGATAGCGTCGGCTGATATGGCTGACCCCCAGCTGCGTGAGCCACTCGTCCGAACGTTGCGCCCAACTGACTGGGAGTTTGCTGTCGTATTCGCCATGCGCGACAAATGCTCGCAGTGGGCTCAGCGCTGAACGAGAGGCCAGGTGGGGTTCGATCTCCGGCAAGATGCGACCGGAAAGCAGGCCAAAACCGGCGACGCGTTCCGGGCTGGTGAGCGCCAGGCTGGCGCTCATAATTCCGCCTTGGCTAAAGCCGGCGATGATTGTGCGTTCAGGTGCAATGCCATAGGTTTGCTGGCACTGTTTGACGAACTGATCCAGTTGCTGACGGCTTTGCTCGGCTTGTTTGGCATCAATGCTTGGACCGTTACTGCCAAAGCTGACGTTAAACCAGGCAAATTGCCCGGGGGCGAGTGTCAGTGGCGCGCGCGCGGCAATGACTAGAATGTCCGGCGCCAGATCCGCGACCAAGTCGAATAGGTTGGTCTCATTGCCGCCCACGCCATGCAGTAGAATCACGCAGGCGCGAAAAGGTTTATTGGCCGGTTGGCGCAGGCGGAAGGTCAGCGCAAATGCCGGATCCTGGATGAGCGCGCCGGGCGCGCTGTTGAGTGTATTCATGGGGTGACTCCGAGTGAAGGGGGCGCTCGGGCCCAATTGCCAAGCCCGAGCGTATTGTGTCTAATGCTAGATTAAACGTATTTCATAAGGATGTAACATGACCGCCCCCGTCAAACCGGTGATTAGCTTTGAAGATCTCGATAAAATTGACGTGCGCATCGGCACGATTCTGAGTGTCGGCGACGTGCCGCGTTCCGATAAATTGGTGCAGCTGATCGTGGATTTCGGTGCGTTCCAGCGCTCGATTCTCTGTGGCATCAAGCAAGAGCGTGACGATTTGCAGTTGCTGGTCGGGCAGCAGGCGAGCTTTGTGGTCAATTTGGCGCCGAAAAAAATCTCCGGCGTGGTCTCCGAAGGCATGATGTTCGATCTAGGCTATGCCGACGGAATTATTCCCGCCGCCCTGGCGCAACCGGAATTCCCTGTGCCCAATGGCACGCGCGCGGGCTAGCTGCGTGCCTTCGTTTCAATCGACATCGAAGACTGAAAATCTTATATGTAAGCTGGTGGTTGGCTGCGGACAGACCGCCAGCGCAAGCCGGATGGCAGACAGAGCCGGGCTGACGTCCTGCGAATAGTGTCTTTGACTGAGAGTATGCTGCTGCTGGGCTTGAGGCCGTCAAAGGCTCGCTTATTTGAGCATGCGCTCCACCAGCCAGGCGCCCACGGGTCCCAATGGGCGCAATCTTGACCAGATGACATCGACCTCCACGCGCTTGGGCCAGCCGCGTACCGATAATTCGTGCAATGACCCGGCGCCAAAGCGTTCAACTAGCCAGCGTGGAATCGGCGCCCAACCGAAGCCGTTCTGCGCCATCTCCATCAGCATTAGATAACTCGGCGCGGCCCATGAGCGTCCACGTGGTAATGCCTCCAGCGGATTGCGCACCGTGGATAGACGCAGCGCGCGATGTTGTCGCAATTCATCGCTGTTGACGCTCTGGTGGCTCGCGAGCGGGTGGTTGCGGGCGACAAACAAACCAATCTCGGTGGGGGCGCCGACGCTGTCGGCGTCAATGCCTAGGGGGTACTGTGCCTGGGCTTCAACCAGACCGATCTGGGCGCGTCCTTCTTGTACCAGCGCCACCAAGTCGTCGCATTCGGCGATCAAACACTCCAGCTCTAAATCCGGGTAACGCTGTTGTAACTCCTTGAGGGTGGCGTCAAAGCGATCGGACTCATAGGTGTCTGATAGCGCAATCGTCAACCTTGGCTCTAACCCCTGCGCCAGTTCGCGCGCCGCCAGCTTGAGTCGTCCATTGGCCGCCAGGATTTCAGTGACGCGCGCCAGCATGATGCGTCCGGGCTCGGTCAGGCGGGGCTTACGGCTGCTGCGATCGAATAGTTCAATACCGAGATCGATTTCCAGGTTGGCTATCGCCGCGCTGATGGTTGATTGGCTTTTTCCCAGCTTGCGCGCGGCGGCGGTAAAGGAGCCCAGGTTGGCGGCTTCGGCGAATGCCAGTAATGATTCCTGTGAGAACATCCGATTGATCGCTTTCTTCGATGATAACTAACTTTGAAGCATCGGTTTCATGGGTAATGATGACAATACCATAGATTGAGACTGGCAAGGGCGACGACAATGAGTGGAAAATCGGTGGCTGAGCGTGTGATACAAGCACTGAGTTTCGAGCTTTTGGGCATCGTGCTCAGTACCCCGCTGTTTGCCTGGTTGACCCATACCCCCTGGCTGGCGATGGGTTTGTTGACGATCGCCAACTGCATGCTGGCCTTGATGTGGAATGTAGTGTTCAACGGGCTGTTTGATCGCTGGCGTCGCAGCGCTGACCGGTCGATGACCTTGATGCTGCGTGTTGCGCACATGCTGCTGTTCGAAGGGGGTCTAGCGGTGGTATGTGTGCCATTTGCCGCCTGGTGGCTGCATCTGGCGTGGTGGCCCGCATTGCGCCTGGATACCGGATTATTAGTATTTTTCTTGCCGTATACCTATCTCTTCCACCTCTTGTATGACCTGGCCCGCGCGCGGTGGTTTGCCAACCGTGTTGCAATCGCGCCCTGCGCGCCAACCCCCTAGCTATCGATTAACTAATGATAGCGATCCAAGATCTGCTGATAGCCGCCGTTTTTTTCAATCGTGTGCAGGCCCAGGTTGAATTGGTCGCGTAGCGCCGGGCTGCGAAAAGCCATCCGGTAGTCGGTGCTGGGAAATAAGCGGTAAACCTGTACTGGGTAAGTGGTTTCCTTGTATACCGGCGCGAGTTGGCGATCCATCCAGGCAAAAATCCTCCGGTCCTCAATCACCACGTCAACCACTCCGCGATACAGCAATCGGTTTTGATCCACCTGATTGGCGGTTTCCGTGTAACGCGGATTGTGTTGCGTCATGGTTTTAAATTCGGCGCCCAGATAGTCATGCGCCAGCGAAAATGCCAGAACGCGGTAGTGCGCCAGGTCGGTGACGCTCGTTAGAGGCAGATGTCGGCTGGAGATGGCAATGGCGACATCTTGGTAGCGGATATAAATGTCGGAGTAGGCTGCTTGCAGACCCGACGCGGCGCCCACCGTGGCCACCGCGTCGACCTCCGGATGCTCCATGGCGGTGGGCAGGCGCGGTTGTGAAAAGAACTCTGGTCGCATGTGAATGCCGCGCGCTAATAGCGCGGCGCGCACGATCTCAAGTTCCAGTCCGGATTGGCTACTTTCCATCACGTAAGGTTCGAGTGATTCACCGAAGACAATGACCGCGGTAGTCGGGGTATCGGCGTGTGCAAAGCTACTTGCCAAGAGGTAAAACGCCGTCGCTGCGCATGCCTTGACAGGGTACTTCTGGTTCGGGCGTTCCATCATGGAATCGGCTCCTTTGTGTCTCGGCTAGTCGATTTAAACAAAGCCAGTTGTATACCCGTATATCATACGCCGCGACCCGCGCCGCGCAAGGCGCGCCCGGCGGTGTTTGTTGAAAGTCAGCGGTGTTGTAGCGATGACTCAGTACTATAAATAACCGCGCGCACCAAAAAAGCACGCTATTGCGCCACCTTACGGTGCGATGCCCTTTTCTGGGGCCGGGTTGAAGATGGCGCGCGTGATACCACGCGGGAATAACAGGTCGTTTTTGTGATCAAACCCGGCGCTAATCCGCCAAAAGGCTTGGATACTATGTACAATGGCATATTGTTTGCTTTACCGTTCAATAACTGACGCCGCCTCAAAGAGCGCCGCGGTTGCCGGTTAGTCATATTGTATGACTAGAGTAACGGGGTTTTACGGTGCGGCATGGTCCGCCAATCAATGATCTACGAGGAAAAGTCGGATGAAAAAATCGTTTGTAGCGCTGTCTGTTGTATTGCTTGCCGCCTCAATGGGCGTTTCGGCCGCCGAACAGCTGCGTTTCGGTGTGGATGCCACCTATGCGCCGTTTGAATCCAAGGCGCCGGATGGCAAGTTGGTTGGTTTTGATATCGACCTGGGCAACGAACTGTGTAAGCGCTTGCATGCTGAATGCAAGTGGGTGGAAAACGATTTTGACGGCATGATCCCGGCCCTTAAGGCCAAGAAGTTTGACGGTATTCTGTCATCGATGTCGATGACCGACCAACGCATGAAGGAAATCGCGTTTTCCGCCAAGTTGTTCAATACCCCGACGCGCATGGTCGCTAAGGTTGGCTCCGGTCTGCAACCGACAGTGGCTTCGCTCAAGGGTAAGAGCGTGGGTGTGGAACAGGGAACCATTCAAGAAACTTACGCTAAGACCTACTGGGCTCCGGCCGGTGTGAACGTGGTTCCTTACAAAGATCAGAATCAAGTTCAATCCGACCTGGTTGCTGGCCGTCTGGATGCCACCTTGCAAGACGCGGTTGAAGCTTCTGAAGGTTTCCTGAAGAAGCCTGAAGGCAAGGGCTTTGCTTTTGCCGGTCATAATGTCGTTGACAAGAAGACCTTGGGTGAAGGCGCCGGTGTTGGCCTGCGCAAAGAAGACACTGTCCTCAAGTCCAAACTTGATCATGCGATTGCCGCCATGATCAAGGATGGTACCTATAAGAAACTTGAAAGCAAGTACTTCGATTTCGACGTATACGGCAAGTAAACGCCAAGTCGTAGAGCGAGACGCGCTCCCGGTTTGATCCGGGGCGCGTTTTGTCTTTGGTTCCAGTCAGTGGCTGGGGTTTGTTCCCTCTCAAGATGTGAATAGGAGAGCGGCGATGTTTGTAAATGGATATGGCTCGCTAATATTGGCCGGCACCTGGGTGACGATAGAGCTATCAGTGATGTCCTTGCTGGTGGCTTTTTGTATTGGCCTGTTGGGCGCTGGCGGTAAAGTGTCGAGTAACCCCCTGGCGCGCGCTATTGCCACGCTGTACACCACCCTGATTCGCGGCGTGCCCGACTTGGTGTTGATGCTGTTGATTTTTTATAGTCTGCAAATCGGCTTGAACCAGATCACCGAAGCCCTGCACATGAATCAGATCGATCTCGATCCGATGACCTCGGGGGTGGTGACTTTGGGCTTTATCTACGGCGCGTATTTCGCTGAAACCTTCCGCGGGGCTTTTCTCTCGGTGCCGCATGGGCAGATCGAGGCCGGTACCGCCTATGGTTTGAGCGGCTGGCAAGTGTTTTACCGCATTCAGTTCCCGCAGATGATGCGCTTTGCTCTGCCGGGGATTGCCAATAATTGGCAGGTGATGCTGAAGGCTACCGCTCTGGTGTCGATTATTGGCCTGGCCGACGTGGTCAAGGTCTCTCTTGATGCGGGAAAAAGTAGCTACCGGGTGTTTTTCTTTACCCTGGTTGCCGGCCTGGTCTATCTGGCGCTGACCACGGTCTCCAACTTTGCTTTGATGTGGCTGGAACGCCACTACGATATTGGTGTGCGCGAGGCTGAGCTATGAAAGATATTCTCCAGCAATTCTGGCAAGCATTTCTGTGGACCGATGGCTACCACTTTACCGGGGTGGCGATCACCCTGTGGCTCCTTGCTGTGTCGATTGCCTTTGGTTTTACCATGGCCGTGCCGCTGGCGGTGGCGCGGGTGTCGAAAAATAAATGGCTGTCCAGGCCGGTGTGGCTCTACACCTTTGTGTTTCGTGGCACGCCGCTGTATGTGCAGTTGCTGATGTTCTACTCGGGTTTGTATAGCCTGGATGTGGTGCGTAATCACGAGCTGCTGAATGTGTTTTTTCGTGATGGCATGAACTGTACGTTGCTGTCGTTCGCGTTGAATACCGGAGCCTATACCACCGAGATTTTCGCCGGCGCCATCAAGGCAACGCCAGCGGGGGAAATCGAAGCCGCGCGTGCTTACGGCATGTCACGCTTTACTATGTATCGCTGCGTGATTTTGCCTTCGGCGCTGCGTCGCGCCCTGCCGGCGTATAGCAATGAAGTGATTCTGATGCTGCATGCCACCACGGTGGCGTTTACCGCTACGGTGCCGGATATTCTCAAAATCGCGCGCGATGCCAACTCCGCCACCTACGATTCGTTCGATGCGTTTGGCTTGGCGGCATTGATATACCTTTGCATTACTTTTGTCCTAGTGGCGCTGTTTAGGCGCGCGGAGCGCAAGTGGTTGGCGCATCTGCGCCCAATGCAAGGCTGAAAATAATGGCAGCCCCGCTCGTGGTCTCGCGACACGGGGCGCAAACAAGGATGTTAGCTATGTACAAACTGACCGTTGAAGACTTGCATAAAAGCTATGGCAAGCACGAAGTATTGAAGGGGGTTTCGCTCAAGGCCAAAGCCGGCGATGTGATCAGCATTATCGGTTCGTCCGGCTCGGGTAAGAGTACTTTCCTGCGCTGCATCAACTTTTTGGAAAAACCCAATGCCGGCGTGATCTCGTTGAATGGCGAAGCGATTCGTCTGGAAAAAGGCAAAAATGGCGAACTGCGCGCCGCCGACCCCAAGCAGTTGCAGCGCATGCGCACCAAATTGGCCATGGTGTTCCAGCACTTTAATCTCTGGGCGCATATGACGGTGTTGGAGAATGTCACCGAGGCGCCGGTCCATGTTTTGGGCATGGATAAGGAGCAAGCGCGGCAGACCGCGGTGAAATATCTGCAGAAAGTCGGCCTGGACGAGCGGACCTATAAAATGTATCCATCGCATTTGTCGGGTGGTCAGCAGCAGCGCGTGGCGATTGCCCGGGCCCTGGCGGTTGAGCCCGAGGTGATGCTGTTCGATGAGCCAACCTCGGCGCTAGACCCGGAGTTGGTGGGCGAAGTGCTGCGCGTAATGCAGAATCTGGCCGAAGAAGGCCGGACCATGGTGGTGGTGACGCATGAAATGGGTTTTGCGCGCAATGTCTCGACGCATGCGATGTTTCTGCATCAAGGGCGGGTCGAGGAAGAGGGTGAACCGGATGAAGTGTTTGGCAATACCCAAAGTGAACGCCTGCGCCAGTTCTTGTCTGGTAGCCTCAAGTAGGCTGGTACGGTAGACCGGAGGGTCGACGGCAACAGCCCCGCGTGTCATACGCCGGGGCTGTTGCTATTTATGGCGCCGTGCGCTCAAAAACGTACTACGCATTTGTGCTGAGTCTTGAAGTTGGGCCGCAGTACCGTATCGCAGTCATGGAAGTAGCGCGTGCTATCGGCCATTAAATGCGCGGGGCTATGGCGGCATAGCGTCACTCCAGAGCTTTCATCGCTCAATAATTGCTCAATCAACGCGCCGGGCTCATCGGCGGCGACCATGTGCACGGTTTTAACCCCGTGATTTAGCGCGGAAGCCGCCGCCGCGCCTAATAGGCCGAGCTCGGTACTCGGAGGGACTTCCAGACGTTGAATCAGCTCGCTGAGCATGCTGACCGCCCCGAGTTGATTGATGGTCTGACGCTGATCCATCAGTACCAGTTGCGCCTGCGGCAGGCATTGCGCCAGTAAGCTGCCCAATCGCCCAGCCGCGAGGCCAGGGGACTCTTTTTCGGGATGTTGATCCGAACTCATCAGTACCGGTAATAGATTGTTCGAGAGTAGCAGCGTGAATAGCTTGATATCCAGCGCGCGCACGCCGAGCGCGCCGACGCCCGGGCTGCGAACGGTGGTGTAAGTGTCCGCGGCTGACATGCCCAGGGCCTTGGCCCCATGCAGATTGATCCGCTCAACCAGATCGCGATTGATCTCGGTCAGCGCGCCACCGAGCGTGATGTCATCGTGCACCAGTAGTGGGCGCGCGCCTGCCAGCGCGAGCAGAGCCACGTCCTGAGCCAGCGTTTGGCGCGCCGCTGGTGTGTCGAGCAGGCGCCCGGGACAACTGATGATAATCAGTTGTTGTTGCAGGGCTTGCAGGTAAGGCAACATAGCGCACAACGGTTGAGTTTGCGCCGCGCTGTCCGCGGAAATTTGGCGATTCATAGCGGGTTCCTTGGTTCGATCGCCGGCGGCTTAGCCGGCATACTCACACAGCAATTGACTGACCTGCTTGGTGCCAGAAGCTGCGCGCAAAGCACTGCGCAAGGGGCGCTGGCTGAACATGCGCGCGATATCGGCCAACTGTTGCAGGTGCTGTTGCCCGGCGTGCTCGGGCACCACCATGAACAGAAACTTGCCCACTGGCTTGCCATCCGGCGCGTCGAACAGAATGGGTTGCAATGGCTGAATATAAATGGCGCGCATCACGCTGAGTCCGGGGATGCGCGCATGCGGAATCGCCACTCCCTGGCCCAGTCCGGTGGAGCCGAGTTTTTCCCGCTGTTCCAACTGGTGCACGATCTCTGTGGGGTTTAATCCAAAGCGTAGCTGTAAGTGTTGCGCCGCAAAATCGAACAACTGTTGGCGGTTATGTACGGGTGCGGCGAGCAGAATGTCGTCTTCGGGACATAAACTGGCGAGCATGATGGTGGTATCTCAATCTGGCGGTCCTGGCTTGGTGGCCCGCGCCATGCGACCTCGAGCGGGACGGTCAGTGTGAGGCTTCTGATGCCGTGCGGGTATAATATGTATTGAACAATAAAAATGGCATAAAATTGCGACGAGCAGAGCCATGCATGCAGAGCCGCCCAGTAGCGTCAGCGCGCGTGTCAGGCCCAGCAGCGCGCTGAGCCAGGGGCCGGCAAAGCTGCCCAAGGCAAACAGGCTGAAATAAATGCCGAACACCTGATGCGCGTGCTCGGGCAAGGGCTGCGCCGCCAATGCCGGCAGCTTGCCGGCCAGGGCGCCATAGAATCCACCGCTGAGCAGCGGGAATATCCAGAATAATCCGACCCACTGTGGCTGATTGCTGGCTAACAGGACCAGATAGGCCAGTGCGCCCGTCGCTAGGATCAAACCGCGAATGATGATGGGCGAGAGCCAGTCGCACAGCGCGCCTCCGAGCAAACGGCCCATGCCATTGCATAGCGCCATGGCGGCCACCACCCATACCCTATTGGCATGGCTGAAGCCGTGTTGTAGCGCCAGTCGACCAATAACCGCGAAGCAAAGCGCGCCGAATGGCGTACTCAAGAGCAGTAACGCGGCGCTCTGGATGACTTGGGGTTGACGGAGTAGGACCCGGAGCGCCAATGGCGTATGCGGCGTTGATGGGGGCTGCGCAGGGCGCGGGTCCAAAGTCAACCAACAGCACCAGCCAATGAGCGCGTAGCCAGCCAGTAGCCATCCCAATGCCGCGCGCCATGTGGTGTAGTGCGACAATAACTGAAATAGCGGCGCGCTGACGACCGCCGATAAACCATAGATCGCCAACATGGCGCCGCCCAGCTTGCCGCGATGTCCGGGCGCGTACTGCGCGAGTAGGGCGACGCAAGCCGGGGTCGAAAGCCCCGCGCCGATGCCGAGCGCCAGGCAGGAGTAGCCGAGGATGAACAGCCGTGGCGAGTCGTTGATCAGTGCCAGCGCGCTGCCGCAGCTAAAACAGAGCAGGGCGGCGGCCAATATGGGTTTAGCCGAAAAACGCTGCACCAGGCGCGCGCCGTATATCACCGCCGGCAGCAGGCATAACGGCGTGAGCGCGAACGCCAGATCCATAGTGGCGTTGGGCCAGGCCGATTGGTGTTGAATCACCGGCGCCAGGCTGCCCCAGATATAGATCAGACCAAAAATAAATTGAAATGGAATTAACAGGCACAGTTGTTTGGCAATTGATGGGCGCGGCATGCTGAAGGCTTTCGAGGCTTAAGGTCTTGTCGAATTCTATTCCGTATGCATTAATCGACTTGTCGCACACTGAACCGATTTCTTATCCGAGACTGCAGTCCATGACGCGAGAGTCTACTTTTAGTCCGCCCAGCGCGCCTTGGCGCGGGGTTTTACGTAATCTGAGCAGCGCGCCCGCCGAGTGGGACGGCTTGCTCGCGCGTGTAATGATTCCGGGCGAGTTGAGTGTTGCTGAGGGGTTCTCGGGATCGGTGGGGGCCCGTTGTTTGCCGGGTGGTGGCGTGTTGGCTGATCTGGCGCTGCCGGCGCTCTCGGTGAGCCACCGGCCCCAGCATATCGCGCAGCCCGAAGAGCCGGCGCTGTTGATTCATCTGGTGCTGTCCGGAAGTGGTGAGTTTGCGCAGCAAGGGAAGTGTTTTGAATTTCGCGCCGGTGACATTACCTTTCGCCGCGCCGATTGGCCCTCGACTCTGCGCTTGCCGGCGCCGGCGCGCTGCTTGACCCTGCGTCTGCCGAGTTGGCGCTGGCAAGGGTATTGTGTGGCGCAAGGGCCGGGCGTCGCGCGTCGCGACCAACCGCTGGCGCGCTTGATTCATCAGCTGGCCCGGCAGTGTTGGCCGGTATTTCTCGCTGAGCGCGCGGACGCGGCGCTAGAGCAGTCACTGGTGCTATTGCTGGGCGCGGCCTATGGCCAGCTCCAAGCGCGGATCGGCCTCGCGCCAACGACCGGCGCCGGTGTGCGTTGGGCGCGGGTGCTGGCCTACATCGACTCCGACCTCGGCAATGAGCAACTCAGTCCCGCGAGTTGCGCCGCGCAAATGGGTATCTCGGTACGCTATCTGCACCAGTTATGCGCCAGCGAGCAACAGCGCTTTTCGCAGTTGCTGCTCAGCCGACGCCTGGAGCGCGCCGCCGCCAAGCTGCAACAGGCTCGCCTGGCGCGCTATGGCATTGCCGCGATCGCCTATCGGTGCGGCTTCAAATCCCCCGCGCATTTTAGCCGCTGTTTTCGCGCGCGCTTTGGCTTGTCCCCCTCAGTCTGGCGCGCGCGCCAAGCTGAGGGTTAGGAGTGGACGTTCTATTGCCATGGCCAGAAATCAAACGGGATAAGTGGGGTGCCAATGAGCCAGGTTAACGCCGATGGGCGGCACCCCTTCGTCGCGCTGGCCATTGTGACTCATGAGCGCTGATATTTGGCGTCGTGGCGGTCAGTGCTTATGCCGATAATAGCGCGCCGGTTTTGAATGCCTGGGCGCCGGCGATTTTCGCGACCCACATCCCGCTGGTGGCGTAATGGCGATGCTCCAGCGCGTAGACCACCCCGGCAGACTGTGGGCGTAATACCGTGACACGGTCCGAGTAAGGGTCGATCACCTCGGCGACCGCCGTTCCCGCTTCGACATAAGTCCCGGGCTCAACATGGAACACCACGATGCCGGGGTGCGGCGCGCGCAGGTTTTCCGAACCCGCCAGAGGGGTTGCCGGGTAGGGGAGCGCGGGCAACGCGGGGGCGGGCTGATCGGTGACAATGCCGCGATAGCGTAGGAAATTGATGATCGCCGCCGCGTCTTGCGCTGCTAATGTGTGGTTGACATCGGTCTGTCCGCGCAGTTCGATGGTCACAGCCAGGCAGGCCAAATCGATAGGCACCGCTAGGCCTTCGCGCGCAACGCGCTGAGCGAGGTCCCACCACAAACGGCAACAGGCTTCGTCAAAGGGCGAGCCTCCGGCTTCATTCGCCACCAATTGCGCGCGAGACCCCAGGTAACACGCCAACGGTTCCCCCAGCGGCCACTGCGCGCTCCCGGTGTACACATGCAAGGCGGCGCGGAAGTCGCAGTGCAGATCCAGCACAATATCGGCATCGGCCGCGAGCAGCATCAAGTGATGACGCAGACTGTGCAACTCGGTGAGTACCGGTTCCCGAGCCAAGAGTCCCATCAGCGTGGCGCGAATCAACCGGGTATTGGCTGAGGCGTCGGCGCTCAACTGGTCGCGAATCAAGTCGTAGACCGCATCAGCCAATTGCGGATAGTTGCGATTGAAATTTTCCCCTGAGGCCAGATCGAAACGCCCCATCTGATGTCCGAGCAAAGCCTGGTGATTGCCGATCGGGTTGGCTTGTGGCACCAAGATGATTTCTCCGCGTAAATGGCCCGCGGCTTCGAGTTGCTGCAATGTTTGCTTTAAGTGCCAGGCCACCAACATGCCCGGTAGCTCATCGGCATGCAGCGATGCCTGGATGTAGACTTTCTCTTGGCCCTCAATGCGTTTGCCAAAGTGCAGACTGGTCAGTTGGCGCGCGGCGCCCAGGCTGCTGGCCAGTAATGGATGTTCGATAGTTTTCATGATTGACAGATCCATACAATCGACAGCGTTGATTAATCGCAAGTGCGTGACGACCATTAATGCATGCTCGGGCATGGCGCGGCAAGTCTCTCTATGGAGGGGTGTGGCTTAGGCCGCGCGTGGCCTGCTAATATCACGGTTTCCCTTCGTTGGTGCTCGCCATGTTGCTCGATGTTGAACTTAAACAGGCCTATCGTTTATTGAATCATGGTCCAACCGTGCTGATTTCCAGCGCGCATCGGGGACGTGAAAACGTGATGGCCGCCGCCTGGGCGATGCCGCTGGATTTCGATCCGCCCAAAGTGCTGGTGGTGATCGATAAGGCCACATTCACCCGTCAATTGATCGAGGCTTCCGGTGAGTTTGTTTTGAATCTACCCGGTCGGGCCCAGGCCGAGCAGGTACTGGCGGCGGGCAGCGCCAGCGGCAAGGAGGTCGATAAATTCGCTGTCAGCCATTTGCGGGCCATGACGGCGCAAAAGGTCGGGGCGCCGCGCGTGGCGGGCTGTATTGCGTATCTGGAATGCAAGGTGGTTAGCGAGCCGCATAATCAGCAGCAATATGACTTATTTATCGGCGAGGTTGTGGCGGCGACGGCCGATTCCGAGGTGTACCGCGATGGTCGATGGAATTTTGAGGGGCACGACGATAAACGCAGTCTGCACTATATTGCCGGTGGCGCGTTTTTTAGTATTGGCGAGCAGTTTAATGTTTGATCTGCATTGAAAGCCGGCGCGCATGGCGCGCGCCGGTGGCGCCGGATCAGAACGGGTAGATCAGTTCGTCGGCTTTGAAGCTGCAAGGTTGATCGCCGACTTCGGCGTCATGCATCTCGGCCTTGCTCTGTGAGATTTTTTTCCAGCTTCCGCCCATTTTGCAGCAGAAGTCCTGGCCTAGCGCCAGACTGGAAAATGTGGCCGATACCACCGGGTCGCCGCAGTGCGGGCACAAATTGTGCGACGGACCTTGTAGTTGCGCTTGGCTAAAGCTTTTTTCACACCAACAACAAATCATTTGGCCAACAGTCATTTTGTTTCCATCAACATCGTCTAAACAGCGTAGAGCGCCGCTTAGTGGGTTAGCTTTGCCGGTTTTGCGCCATGGAAGGTGAGCCCGCCATGGCTTGCAACTCATCAACAGGGTGAGCTGTGATTGAGTACCTGCGTCGATCGCTGGGATTATACCCGGTGCGCGCCAAATCTTTCAGCCTGGAGCGGATTTCTCTGGAGAACAGCGTCGCTTGTTGGCAACTATAGGTAAATCGGCTTCATCTTGAGTTTTAAATATCTAAATGACATTGCCAGCCTTGATGATCAACGACTATCTATGCCTTCTCAACCGGTTTGACTTTCGGCTTGCGCGGCGTGACCGCGGGCTCGCCTTTCAGTAAGCGCGCAAGCCGGCGACGAATATCGTCCGAATCCATCCAGATATCCTCGCCGTGCAGAATGCGCGTGACTTCCTCTTCGGCCAGGAAGGGTTTGCAGACTTGGCGCATCACCTTTTCAAACCATTTACCGATGGCTTGAACCTGCGCCTGCTGTTCATTGCCCTTGCCAATCAACGCCGAGGAGTAGTTGTGAAACATCAGTTGGCAGGTATCGTGCACAATCAGTTCGTCGCCAGCGAGAAAAATCAACGCGCCCATGGAGTAGGCGCGCGCTTCGAGCACCGTGATGACGTGGGCTTCGCTGGCTACAATGTTGTTGATGATTTGCAATCCGGTGTCGAAGTTGCCCCCGGGCGTGTTCAAGTGCAGCAGAATTAAATCGCTTTTTTCCGCGCTACGTAGTGTGTAGAGCAAATCAGTGTATTGGATCGGCGCCGCGATTTCTCCCGACAGGTAAAATGAGATCTGGCGCGCCACGCCTTGGCTTTCATAACGCCGGAACGGTGGCAGGGGATCCGCCTCATCCTCGTCTTCTTCGGCGGCGAGACGAAATGAAGTTAACGGTGAGCGTGGCAGCATATTTTTCTCCTCTTATCAATTAACCGTTTAACCAAGCATAGCACTATGCGGATGTCGGGTGGCGGCGTGCAACTCGGGTGGCGAAAGCATAGAATCCAGAGGCTCTCAGAACCCCTTGGTTGTTTACATGCATAGATCTCCATCCGCTGGCGGATCGCGTTTGACGTTTTCACCCGGCGCGCTGGCTTTTTTGTTTATCGCTTTTCTTACCGGCTGTGCCAGCGCCTTGCAGGTGCCGACGTTGAGCTTGTTTTTAAGCCAGTCACTGGGCGCGCGTCCATTTTTAATCGGGTTGTTCTATACGGTTAATGCCTGTGCCGGAATTGTGATTAGCCAGATGCTGGCCCATTGGTCGGATCATGGCGGCGATCGGCGCCGCTTGATCTTGCTCTGCTGCTGGGCCGGGTTGGCCTGCTGTTTGTTGTTTGCCTTCGATAGGCACTACTGGTTACTGATCACCCTTGGGGTGGTGCTGAGTAGTTTTGGCGCCACCGCCAATCCGCAGGTGTTTGCCTTGGCGCGAGAGCATGGCGCGCGCGGCGCGCATCATGCCGCTTGGTTTAACTCGTTAATGCGCGCCCAGATATCGCTGGCCTGGGTGCTCGGTCCCCCGCTGGCGTTTGCTCTGGCGGTGGGTTATGGCTTCAAAACGTTATATTTGGTGGCCGGTCTGTCGTTTGTCGCCTGCGCTTTGCTGGTGGCGCGCGCGCTGCCGGAGATTGCGCCGGTCGAGCGTAGTGGCTCCAAAAGCGCGGGTTGGAACGACCCGGCGTTACGCTTGCCCTTTGTTACCTCCACCTTGATGTGGACTTGTAATGGGATGTACCTGATTGCCATGCCTTTGTATTTGATGCGTGTGCTCGGTCTGCCCGCGCATGTGCCGGGGTCGCTAATGGGCTTGGCCGCCGGTCTGGAAATTCCGGTGATGCTGGTGGCGGGCTATCATGCGCAACGCTTTGGTATTTTGCCGATGATGCGCTTTGCCGCCGTCTGTGCCGTGTTGTTCTACTTGGGCATGTCATTGCTGAGTAATGAAACCGCGCTGTTGTGGCTGCAAATCGCCAATGCCGGTTTTATTGGCATCATTGCGGCAATCGGCATGCTGTATTTTCAGGACCTCATGCCACAACGCCTAGGCACCGCCACCACCTTGTTCACCACGTCCACCCGCAGTGGCACCATTATTGCCGGCGCTCTGGTCGGCGCGATTGGCGAGGCCTGGGGGTATCACGCGGTGTTTTACGCCATGCTCGCCTGCTCGGTGGCGGCCTGTGGCTGCACTTTTGCCCTGCGCGCGCGCTAACGCGCAGTCCCTATGCTTGACAGGGATTTGGCGTCAGGGGCATGGTGCATGCTTATCGTATGGCAAAGGAGGTCGGTATGTTTCATCGTGATCTGGAAAATTTTCCAAAGAATTTTCTCTGGGGCGCGGCGTCGGCAGCCTATCAAGTCGAAGGCGCGTGGGATGCCGATGGCAAAGGGCCGTCGGTGTGGGACACCTTCAGCAAGCAAGCGGGGCGAACTTATCTGGCCAGTAATGGCGACGTGGCGGTCGATCACTATCACCGCTATGTCGAAGACGTGGCGTTGATGGCGGAGATGGGGCTCAAGGCCTACCGCTTTTCCATCAGTTGGGCGCGGATCTTTCCCACTGGGCGCGGGCAGGTCAATGAGGCGGGTATCGCCTTTTACCAGCGCTTGATTGATGCCTTGCGCGCTGCCGGCATTGAACCGGTGATCACGTTGTACCATTGGGACGTGCCGCAGGCGCTGGCCGATGAATATGGCGCCTGGGAGTCGCGGTGCATCATCGATGATTTTGAATCCTATTGCACCACGCTGTTTGCCCGCTTCGGCCGCCAGGTCAAATACTGGATTACCCTTAACGAACAAAACACCGATACCATCCGTAGCTTTTTGCTGGCCAAACACCCCCCGGCGGTGAACGATCGCAAGCGCTTCTATCAAGCCAATCACCATGCGTTTCTAGCTAACGCGCGCGTGATTAATGCCTTTCATCGCCTGGTGCCACAGGGTTTGATCGGCCCGACCTTTTTCTATTGCCCTTCCTATGCCGCCAGCAGCCGGCCGGACGATGTACTGGCGGCGGAAAATGCCGAAGAATTCAACAATTATTGGTGGCTCGATGTTTACACCAGCGGGCGCTATCCGCGCGCCGCGTGGGATTGGCTTGCCGAACGCGGTGAAGCACCGCGGGTTGACCCCGGTGACTGGGATTTGCTTGCCAGCGCCAAGCCTGACTTTCTCGGCATCAACTACTATTTTTCTCAAGCCTATGCCGCCAATGGCGCCGACGGTGTCGGGGTGGCGGACTTTAATACGAGTGGCAGCAAGGGGAGTACGCCGAGTAGCGGTGTGCCCGGACTGTATCGAACCGTCGACAACCCGCATGTGGCCACTAGCAACTGGGATTGGGCGATTGATCCGCAAGGGCTGCGCATTGCGCTGCGCCGTATCAGTAGTCGTTACCAGTTGCCGATTTTGATCACTGAGAATGGTTTTGGTGAGTTTGATCGGCTCGAAGCCGATGACCGGGTGCATGACGACTATCGAATTGCCTTTTTGCGCGAGCACCTGACGGCGTGCAAGCAAGCGATCAATGACGGTACCGAACTGATCGGTTATTGTGCCTGGTCATTTACCGACTTATTGAGCTGGCTTAATGGCTATCAAAAGCGTTATGGCCTGGTGTATGTCAACCGTGATGAACAACAAGCGCTGGATTTGCGGCGGATTCGCAAGGATAGTTTTTTCTGGTATCGCGACCTGATCGCCGAGAATGGCGCGAGTTTATAACAACAAAGGGCTACACGATGAATTCCAGTTGGATTGATATCTCGACGCGGGCGGGGGAAACCTTTGCGGGCTACCTGTCGCTGCCCCCGACCGGTTCGGGCCCCGGCATTGTGTTGGTACAGGAGATTTGGGGGGTGAATCAGCATATTCGCGCCGTGGCCGATCAGTATGCGCTGGCGGGCTATGTGGTACTGGCGCCCGATGTGTTTTGGCGCCAAGAGCCGCGTGTGGATCTGGACTATGACCAAGCCGGGTCGGCGCGGGCGTTTGAACTGTATCGTCAAGTGGATACCGCAGAGGCGGCGCTAGATGTTGCCGATGCGCTATCCGCTTTGCGCGCTTTGCCGCAAGTCAGCGGCAAGGTGGCGACGCTGGGGTTTTGTCTCGGCGGGCAATTAGCCTATCGCGCTGGCGTCATCGGCAAGGCCGATGCAATTGTCAGTTATTACGGCGGTGGCATTGATCAGCATCTGGATTTGGCCGCGCAGGTCACACAGCCGATTTTGTTTCACTATGCCACTGAAGACGCGCATATTTCGCGGCAGGCGGTGCAGCAGGTCAAGCACGCTTTTGCTGGCAAAACCAATGCCGAGTTTTATGATTATGCCGGTTGTGAGCATGGTTTTAATTGCTGGGGGCGCCCGATGTATCGTCAAGCAGCCTCGGCGCTCGCCATGGCGCATACTTTGGAATTCCTGGCGCGCAATCTGTAAGTTGGCGGTGAGCCAACGGCTCACCCCAATCTACGCCACCAGGCGCAAGCCGACCGTGGCCAGTGTGGTGGCCAATAACGGGCGCAAAATACGATCTGGCGCGCGCGCCGCCAACTGACTGCCAATAGCAATGCCGGGCAGTGAACCGATCAGCAGCGAAAACAGCAGCGAAAAGTCGATCGAGCCCAGGTACCAGTGGCCCAGACCGGCAATCAAGGTCAGGGGAACCGCGTGCGCAATGTCGGTGCCGATCAGGCGCGCCACCGGTATCTTGCTATACAGCAACAGCAAGACCACCATGCCGATCGCCCCAGCCCCTACCGATGAAATTGAAACCAATACTCCCAGTATCGCGCCCAGCAAGTGAGTCAGCCAGCGGGTCTGACGCGCCGAAAGTTGCGAGACGCGCCCGGAAAGTTTGTTCAGCAGCCAGCCACGGGCAATCAACGCTAGGGCGGTGAGGATCAGCGCCACACCCAGTACCGTGGTAATCAAGCCATTGGGGTGTGCGCCATTGTGAATCATGTGCGACAAAAATAATAAAGACAGAACCGTGGTGGGTACCGAACCAGCGGCCAGTCGGCCAACAATGCGCCAATCCACATTGTGATTGAAACCGTGCACCAGCATTCCGCCGCTTTTGGTGATGGCCGCGTATAGCAGGTCGGTTCCCACGGCGGTGGCGGGGTTGATGCCGAACAACAGCACCAGGATCGGCGTCATCAGCGAACCGCCGCCCACCCCGGTGAGGCCCACCAAGGTGCCGACAAGCAGACCGGAAACGGTGTAGGTCAGATTAATTGCGTGCAGATCGATCACGACCTATCCTTTGGCGAGTTTGATTCATTGCCTAGCATCTTCTGTGATGAGCGCGGAGCAGTCCAAGAATAAAAAGCGCTTTACATATGCGTATTTGCTGAGCGAGTGGCCGCGAAACGGCGCGGCCACTGTTTTACGGCTGAGTGGTGGCGCGATATCACGCGCTTAAGTCTTGCAGAGGCTGCTTTGTCGATAGGCATTTGTTGTCAATACGGATCGGACTAGCTGGTATGCTTTAATTTATACCGTTGTGTTAGAGTTTTATGATGCTAAATCGAATCTCGGCCGTTCTTACCGAAGCCACCATGGGCTTTTTGGCGCTGGCCGCGCTCAGTCTGGGGTTGGCGCCTTTCTTGTTTGATTTGCCGCGCAATGTTGAGTTGAGCTTTGCGCTGGCCAATTGGGCGATCATTGGCCTGTTCGCGCTTGAATATGCGGTGAATCTTTTTTTGGCGGCCAATTGGCGCGATTACGTACTCAATGGCTGGCATGTATTGGACGCGGTGATTATTCTCGCGCCATTTTTGTCGCTACTGCCGACCGGGTCGAGTATGTTGTGGTCAGCTCCCGCCTTGCGGATTTTGCTGTTGTTTCGCGTGCTGTTGTTTGGCCCGCGTATTGGACATGGTCTGCAACACCAGCCTCTGATTCTGGTGGTTGCGCCGCCGCCAGCGGGGCCGCCGCAAGTCACGATATTACTGCCGGGCGCCACGGGGCCTTGCGAAACGGATTGGAACCAGTTGTTGCAGTGGGCCGCATTGCCGAGCGGCGCCTGGCTACATGCGTCGAATCTAGCTCCAGAACGCCTTAACGCCATTGCGTCGGCGTTGGGCGTGCCGCACGTGATGATTGAGGCGGCGCTGCAGGAGTCGAGTTTCCCGCGGATTGAGACGGGCGCGCGCTGGACCGCGCTGACGGTGTCTCTGCCGGTCAGCGGCGATGGTTTGCATCGCGACCCGGTATTGCTGCTGGTGTCGGAGAATAGCGTATTATCGCTCTCGACTCATCCGCTCGATTTGCAACAGCTGCCAACTGAATCGACCGACTTGGGCTGGGTTGCGCACTGTGTGTTGCAGATCATTCGGCTGGTGTTGGCGCGGAATGAAGAGTTCGCCGGTAGACTGGAGCGCATGGTGCGCCAGATCGAGGAGGCGCCGGTGAGTGGAAGTCCAGAAGGGTTTTTCCGGCAGACTTTCCGGTTAAAGCGCGCATTGTCGACCGCCAAGGGCGATCTTTGGCGTCTGCATGGCTTGCTGGAGATGATCGCCGATGGCCGGCGTCATCTGCCGGGCTTGGGCGAGTCCGAGCGAGAAACCATCGATGACATGGCTGAAGAGGCGGATTACCTATATGAGACCGTCGACCTGGTGCGCGAGTCGGTGCTGTCCTTGATTGAGTTGCGTCTGGATCTGGCCTCGCATGAAACCAACCGTTTTATGCGTCTGTTGGCGGTGGTGACCACGCTGGCTCTGATTCCCTCGGTGGTCGGTGGTCTGCTTGGAATGAATCTCTGGGACGCGCCTTGGTCTGTTACCCTCGGACAGGTGGCCTTTGGCTCGTTGGTGTTGACCCTGGCGGTGTTGTACACCTTTATGGCCAAGGGTTGGTTTCGGTAGAAATCAATTTTTAATCAAACACGGAATATTTGTATGCGTTTACTGTTGTCTCTGCTGCTGCCCTGGCTGACTTTTTTTACTATCGGGCGGCCGTTTGCCGGGCTGATTTGCCTAGTGTTACAACTCACTTGTATTGGCTGGATTCCCGCCGCAATCTGGTCGGTGTACGCGTTAAGCCAATATAAAACCGACCAAAAAATCGCCAGAGCCATCGGTTCCCGCCGCTAGTCCATCAACAGGCCAACCGCGAGGCAGCAGGTGCTGCCTCGCGGTTGGCTCGCTCTACTACCCTTCTTTCAGACAAACAGATCCGCGCCAACATACGACCCGGGCGCCACACCCGCCGGGCAGGCGAAAATCCCACTGCCAACGTGAGTGGTGTACTGGTTCATCGCATCCAGCGATGCCAACTGGCTATTGATGCGGATAAAGCCCGTGCGCGGGTCACGCTGGTAGGCTGCGAAAAACAAGCCGGCGTCGAGCATGATCCCTTGGCGCCATGGTGGCCAGCGCTCACTGTAGAAGTTGGCGCCATCATTATACGAGTAAGCGCGACGCAGAATCTCTGCGCCTCCGTTTTCAGCGGCCGCCGCCAGACGCGCGTGCGAGTGCTCGGGAATCATCGGATTACCGTCGGCATCGCGCGCCGCCAGGTTCAGGGTGTCGTGCTCGTGCTTTTTGCCCAAAGGCGCGCCACTTTGTTTGTCTCGACCGACGACTTCCTGTTGAAACCCGGCTTCGCTGCGATCCCAGTGCTCCAGCGCGATGCGGATGCGGCGCACCACCAGATAACTGCCGTTCTTCATCCAGCCGCCTTCGTCGCCGACCCAGATCTGGCGATTCATTTCGGCTTGGTCACTGGCATCCGGATTCATGGTGCCATCTTTGAACCCCATCAAATTGCGCCCGGTGCCCCCGGCGCGCGGCGGGCTATCAAACCCGGTTTGCACCCATTTGAGCGATGCGACGCCGTCAGCCAGCGCCACGAGCTCGCGAATGGCGTGGAACACCACCTGCGGATCATTGGCGCAGGCTTGCACGCATAAATCACCGCCGGATTTTTCAGCGACCAATTGGTCGCCATTGAATTTGGGTAGATCAACCAGCGCCCCCGGGCGCTTGGCGTTCAGGCCGTAGCGATCGACACCGTCGCGCGCGAACAGGCCGGGGCCAAAACCGAAGGTGATGGTCAGTTGCGCCGGGCTCAACCCTAGCGCTGAGCCGCCATCAAGCGGCGCGGCGTTCGGGTCGGTTCCCAGTGGGCGCGCGCTGGCGCCATGGCACATTCGGGCCGAGGCTTCGGTCCAGCGTTGCAATAAAGCAATCACATCGCTTTGCTTGCCGCAATCCAGATTGAAGGCGGCAAACATGATTTGCCGCTGCTTCGGAGTGATGATCCCGCTCTGGTGCGCGCCATAAAACGGCTCGGTATCGGGCGACGCGCTCAAGTTGGCGCGCGCGCGGCGCTTGAGTGTTTCGGCACTGGTCATGGCGGGCAAAACCAGTGCTCCGGCGCTGAGCGCCAGACTGCCGGCGCTGGAAAAGAATCCCCGGCGCGACAGCGATGTTGGGGTTGGTTTGTCTTGCATTATTTTGCCAATACTAGAGTGTTAACATCGTCTTCCACGTAATAAAAACCATCGCCACTCGGTGTCATGGCAATGCCAAACAGGTCTCCATTGCCTGGCGGGGTTTGCGCCTTGTTAGCATCGATCCATTGCGCATAGAGCTGCGCGCCGGTTTTTGGGTCGATTTCCACCACTTTGCCGTTAGAGCCATTGGTGACCAGCAGGTGACCATTGGACGCGCTGGTCATCGCCAGCGGGCGCAGTAATAGTCCATCCTCGGTCAAGGTGCGGCCCACGCCCGCGCTGGTGGTGCGGGTCGTGGCCTCCCAAATTTCGCTGATGCGGTTGCCCAGCGCATCGGACACGTAAAGCTTGTCATCCGCGCCCATAGCCAGTCCGGTCGGCCCTATTAGAAATACGCCACGGTCGGCTTGCTCGCCGAAGCCGCCCGCGACCACGGTTTGCGCGGCGATCACTGGTGGCTTGCCATCGGCGATCGTCAAATCCAGGCGCAAAATCGTCGATAGATTGACGACCGGCGGTTGTCCTTTGGCGCTGCCGACATCAAAGCCGGCGTTGCTGACGAACAAGGTGGCGCTGGAGCCGTTATCGATCACCGCCATATTGCCCCATGGGTCGTTGATATTCGGTCCGGACCACACGTCGATCAGCTTGCCGTTGGCGTCCAGCACCAGCAGGCAGCCGGCGCCCTTGGTGTCGGTGGTGCCATCGTTGCTTGGTGTGCTGCCGACAATCACCCAGCCACTTTTGAGTACGGTCATGGCGGTGCTCATGCCTACGCCGCCCGGGCATTGCGCCAGCTCGTGCGGTATCTGGGCGAATTGTGTCAGTTGTTTGGTTGATGGCCGATAGCTGACGATGGTGGTGCCCACGCCCTGCAGGTTGGCGGCGTTGTTGAAGTTGTCGACCAGAACATCATCCCTTTGCAACTTGCCGACAGAAACCGGAACTACGGCAATGGCGTACGGGTTCTGGTCGCCGTTGTCCGGCACAGTACTGGTCAGGGTGGTGTGGTGGTGAATCAGCGGCAGTAAGGCGTCGTCGGCGTGGGCCAAGGAGGCGTAAACCGTTAGTAGTGAGGCCAGTAGTGAGGCGCGGGGTAGGTTCATGCTCAGTCTTTCACAGTGAGAGCGGTTAAGATTGCGGGCTTGGACGACGACCCTAAAGCGTAATGTTGGTGCGCAGTCCGATAACCAGGGCGTTGTTCAGGCGTTGGGTGGCATTACTGGCGCTGGCGACGCCGGCGCCCGGGTTCCAGACGTACTGGATATCTGCCTGCAGTTGCCACCATGGGGTCAACTGATACTGGTAGGTGACTTCAGCGAAGGTTTCGGCGTGTCGTACCGGGGAATTGACCTGATTGAAGCTGGCACTGTCGGCATCCAGTGCGCTAATGGCGTTGCTGACTCGGGCATAACCGAATCCCAGGCCGGCGGTGTCGTTGTCGCGGCCATCGAAGGGCGCGGTTAATGTGGCGCCAAGATTGGCGCTCATACTGATTTCATTGCGATTTGGCGGCGCGATCATGGCGCGCGCAAATACCCCGACGGCGCGAGAACTATCCTCGGTCTGGCGCCATACCATTTGGTCGGCGACAGCGTACAGGCTGTAATTGCCCGGGTGCTGGCGCGGGTTTTGATCGCTATTTGGGTCGGCTAATGAAACACCGTTATCGTCATAGTGCTGATCGGCGAAGTTCTGCGTGTTGTACCAAGCTCCAATTTTATACATCCCAGGTAGACCGCTGGCGTGTCCAGGACTGTCAAGCTGACCGACCACCGGCTGGTTTACGCCATACTGCAGTTCGCTGATGATCAATGCGCCGTTGTGGGTGTTGAGCAAGGTGCCGTGCTGATCCTGATTGTTGTTCCCGGTCGGGTTACCGTCGTACACCCCGGTGAGCAGGGTAATCGAGTCGGTTGGTCTGGCGCGCAAGCGCACTCCCAGCGCCGATAGCGGGTAAGCCGGCCCGCCGGAGGGCATGTCGTACGAAGGCACCGTGGGCCAGCCGAACATGGTGTTCATAAAGGTGCCGGCGTACTGGCTGACCATGAATTCCTGATCGATGCTTTGCTGACCGAGTTTGATATCCATGGCGCCATCGAGGAATTTCTGCTGATACCACATTTCCCACAGGCGTGTGCCGGAGTCGGCTTCAATGCCGCTAGCGGTTTGAATGGTTTCCAGGTTGCTCTGGCTTAGATTGTGACCGTGAACGTTCAGTACGCTCAGGTTGAAGTTGCCGCCCTCTATGCCGAAGGCCTGCCGCGTATCGAGGCCCAGGGTCAGGGTGGTCAGGCCATCGTAGGCGGAGCCGGTTTTAGCTGCGCCATGAACGTTGGCCAGCTCTTCGCTGGTTTCGGTCAAACCCACGGTGACGCCATGGTGTCCGAGCTCACTGCGTAGTCCGCCCATATCTCCCAATAAATTCTGCCGTGACCATAGGCCGGTCCATTGGTCGGTAGGCTTGGCTTGGATCGCCAAATCCGCTTGCGGTAAATCCGCGGGATTGACTTCGTCGTTGTCGGTGGCGCTGGCGGTGTGTGACCACAGGCAAGCGCATCCGGCGGCCAGTGCCAGGCTGCGCATCTTGAAATAGGTGAGGCGCTGGTGGCGGTGGGTGCGGCATGCTGGCGTTTTCATCGGTCAGTTCCCTTGGGAGGTGTCCGCGCTTTCTGGGCCCGGGTTGTCATAATGCGAAAGATTATTATTTGTATTTCGCAAATAATAGTGAATTTGCTCGTCATGGTCAATGCGAATGAATATCATTCACTATAAATGTGTGTGAAACGACATTCACGCCTGAAAATGGGCTTTTGGCGCACTGCCGGGGCTGATATACTCGCGACCTGTCATTGGGGAGTAGCCTCCCTCCAGTATGCGAGGGACTTGCGTCAACACACTTGCCGAACACGGCATGGCGCAAGTGATTCCGGGATTTGGCGAGACCTTTGACTGCATTGCCCCTCCATGGCCGGTGGGGGCGTGCAGTCATTGCGTATTCACCGGCCCGAAAGACTTTTGTGCTGCAATCCTTTGTGGTTTCCACCAGCCTGGTTGCTCTAGCCGAGATAGGCGACAAAACCCAGCTGCTGTCCCTTATTCTGGCGGCGCGTTATCGCAAGCCGTTACCCATTGTGCTTGGTGTTCTGGTAGCCACTCTGGTTAATCATGCCTGTGCTGGCGGCCTGGGCGTGTGGCTTTCCGCTGTACTCAATCCCAACCTCTTAAATTGGGCCGTGGTGCTGTCGTTTGTCCTGATGGCTGGTTGGATTCTGGTGCCAGATAAATTGGACGAAGGCGAGATCGCCAGCCCCAAGCGCGCCATGGGGGTGTTTGGCGCCACGGTATTTGCGTTCTTTTTGGCTGAGATGGGTGATAAAACCCAGATCGTCACCATTGCCCTGGCCGCGCGCTTTCACAACTTCTATTGGGTGGTGGCCGGCACCACGTTGGGGATGATGCTGGCCAATGCGCCGGTGATTTATCTGGGGAATCGTTTTGCCGCGCGCTTGCCGACCAAAGCGGTGCATCGGATCGCGGCGCTGATTTTTGTGGTGCTGGGTGGTTTGGCGTTAATGCATGCCTTGAACGGGACACCGCTGACATCCTAAAGCGGTGGGCGCTGCGTCTCGCGCCCAAGCCAAGCAAGCTGTTGGTTGGCGCGCTAGTAATGCTTTATGCTTTATAAAATATCATTATCAATTAACCCAGCCATTGGCAATGAGGGTGCGCATGAATCAATCCGACCAAACCGGTAAAGCAGAAAGGCCTTGGCCCCTGCGTCTCTACGTGAGCGGCGTGCTGGTGTTGATCATCGGTTTGGGGAGCGCTCTGTGGGTTTATCTGTCGAGTATCAGTCAAGTGGCGGATGATCTGACCGCATTCAATGCTAAGCAATACGATTTTCAATTAGAGCGCATCGGTGGGCGTCAAGCGCTATTGATTGCTCAGTTCAATGACTGGCTGGCCAGCTTGTGGCATGGCCGGCAATTGGCGTATACGCTGGCGATTCTCGCGATCGTGCTGGCCTTGCTGTGCTTCTGGTTGGCGGATTGGTTGGCGCGAGACGATCTGGGTGACTCTGATAGTGAAGATGGTGCGCCGCTTTCTTAGTCGGATCTTGCGTTTGCACCGGTGCGCGCTGCGAGCGCCTGCTATTCTGAGCTTGTCTGGACGATATTTCTGGTGAGCGATATGGCGGGCATAAAGTGGGGCCGGCGTAGCTATCTGGCTTTCTGTGTCTCATGGTTGTGTGTCGGCCAGGCGCTGGCGGACGGTACCTGGGATGTCATGCAAGGGTTCGGTTGGACCGGGACTTGGTCGATTATTTGCTCCGATCCTCCGAGTGCGCAGAATCCGCGCTTGCGCTTCTATGTCGATAGTGACGGCGTGGCGCGGCGCTCATTGGATCGAGGCGCTGATTCGCCTTCGCTCAACGTGGTCATTGAAAGCGCGCGGATCATTACCGCGACGACCATGGGTGCGCGGGTGTTGAATGCCGACCCGAATTGGGGCGCGATGAATGGCACGTATGCCGACATTGTTCTGGTTAAGGAAAATGGTCGGACACGGACTTTGTCCTCCCGTGGCAGTGACGGTGTCGAATATATCAAAGACGGTATCGTGGTTTCCAGCGGCAAGCCGATTCCTTGGTTGGAGCAGTGTCAGAACTGAATCCCGCCCGGTGACTGCCGCATTCCTTCTCTGGTTTCAACCGCTGCCCGCGGGCGCCCGGCGGCGGTTTGTCGTTTTCAAATTCATTTGACGAAAAAATTATGAGAAGGTAAACTTTGTAGTTGTCCTTTCTATTTAATGGAGCTCACGCTTGAATCGACAATCCGATGACCCGACCACGGCGCAGACTTTAACCATGGCTGGAGAGCTGAGAGTACTGCTCGGTCAGTTGCGCCGTCGGCTGCGTGAAGAAGCGCGCCCAGGTGAACTGAGCGCATCGCAGCTGTCGGTGCTATCGCTAATCGAACGCGAAGGTCCGGCAACGGTGAGTGCCCTGGCGCGCGCCGAGGGAGTGCGGTCGCAATCCATGGGCGCCACGGTGTCCGCCTTGATTGCGGCTGGAATGGTGATTGGCGCGCCGGACCCAGCCGATGGGCGGCAAACCATCCTGGCGTTGACCGATCAATGCCGGGAATGGATCCGGGCTTACCGCGCGGCGCGCGAAGACTGGCTGTTGCGCGCAATTCAGGCCAAGCTCGCCCCCGAGGAACAACAACAACTCGCCACCGGCATTGAATTGCTCAAACGCTTGGTGGCGCCGTAACCTGAAGGAGAATGTCATGTCTTTAACCACTCTTGATGCCAAGACCGCTCTGGTTGTCATTGATTTGCAGCAGGGGATTGTCCCGTTGGTTGCACCGCAAGTCGCGGCCCAGGTGGTGCAACACGCAAGCGCGCTGGCTGCCGCTTTTCGCCGTCACGGCCTGCCAGTGGTGCTGGTTAATGTTGCCGGCGCCGCGCCGGGGCGCAGTGAACAGATGCGTAGCCTGAGCGAATTGCCGACCGGCTGGACCGATCTGGTGGCCGAACTTGATCAGCAGCCGCAAGACCACCTGGTGACCAAGTACTCATGGGGCGCCTTTACCAATACCGATCTGCAGGCGTTTTTGCAGCAGCAGGGGGTAACGCAACTGGTATTGGCGGGTGTTTCGACCAGTATTGGCGTTGAGTCGACCGCGCGCGCTGCGTACGAGCTTGGCTTCAATCTGACCCTGGCGCTCGACGCCATGACGGATTCTAATCCCGACGCTCACCAGCACAGTGTGACTAGAATTTTCCCAAGATTGGGCGAAACCGGCTCCAGTCAGCAGATCATTGACTTGCTCGATCAAACGCATGCCTGAATCCCCGCGCCGCGCCGGCATGTTCCGCTCTTTGAGCGGTTTTAATTACCGCCTCTGGGCCGGCGGCGCCTTGGTTTCCAATATTGGCACCTGGATGCAGCGCACCGCGCAAGACTGGCTAGTGCTCACCCAATTGACGCATCATCACGCCAGTGCCGTAGGCGTGGTCATGTCGTTGCAGTTCGGCCCGATGTTGCTGTTGCTACCGCTGTCCGGCTGGGCCGCCGACCGGCTGGATCGGCGCAGGATGTTGCTCGCCACTCAAGCCGCCATGGCCGCGCTGGCTCTGGGGTTGGGCGTGTTGACGATAGGCGGATGGGTGTCGTTGTGGCAGGTCTATCTGTTTGCCTTGCTGCTCGGGTGTGTGACCGCGTTTGACTCGCCCGTGCGTCAGACCTTTGTCGCCGAACTGGTGGGCGAGTCCGATTTGTCTAATGCCGTAGCACTGAATTCCACCTCGTTCAATGCCGCGCGCATGATTGGTCCCGCCTGCGCCGGGGTGCTGATCGCCAGTATTGGCACCGGCTGGGTGTTTATCCTCAATGCCCTGTCGTTTGTCGCGGTGCTCGGGTCTCTCTATTGTTTGCGTGTTGGCGAGCTTCACCGCAAGCCACTGAGCGCGAAAGGCCGAGACAGTTTGGGGGAGGGGTTTGCCTATATCCGGCGCCGCCCCGATCTCGCGACGATCATGCTGATGGTGTTTTTGATCGGAACCTTTGGTCTTAACTTTCCGATCTTTATTTCCGCCATGTCGGTGAGTGTATTTCACGCTGGCGCCAGTCAATACGGGTTGTTGAGCTCCATGATGGCGCTGGGTACCGTGGCCGGCGCGCTATTGTCCGCGCGTCGCGGACGGCCGCGCATCACACTGCTGCTGGTTTGCGCCGCCATCTTTGGCCTGGGCCTGGTGTTGGCGGCCTTGATGCCGGGGTATTGGTTGTTCGGTCTAGTGCTGGTGTTCATTGGCGTAGCGGCTCAGACCTTTAATACCAGCGCGATCAGCCTGGTACAGCTCGCGACCGATCCCGCCCTGCGCGGACGGGTGATCGCGATCTTTATGGCGATTGCCCTGGGCGGAACACCCCTGGGCGCGCCGATTGTCGGCTGGGTGGCTGATGTCTGTGGCGCGCGCTGGTCACTCGCGGTTGGCGCGTCAGCCGGGCTTTGCGCGGCGTTGGTGGGCTTGCGTTACCTGTATAAGCATCGCCATCTGCGTCTGAGCCGGGTGGACGGACGCTTGGGCTACCATATGGATGCCGAGCCTGGCCTGTCGCGTTAAGCCGCTGAGTTCTTCTATCCAACGAGGCGTTTCTCCTTCTCATTTTGTTCGTTGTCGCGCTGATCGGATCGCTGTATTGTCTGCGTTTCGCCGCAAGCTTATGAAGGATCTCTGTGTTAGACCCAAGAATTGCCGTGACGCGCGCCGCGAATAAACTCTGCGCACTGTTTGGTCGTGGTCTGGTGGTATCGATCACGGTGCTAGTATCGATCACCGCGGTACTGGCGGCGCTGTTTTTTCTGGATGCGGCGACGCCAACGCGGTTGACCATTGCCAGTGGACCTAAGGGCAGTGTGTTTCAACGTGACGCAGACAAGTACCGAGCCATCCTGGCGCGCGAGGGGGTGACGCTCGATATTTTGCCGTCGCAAGGCTCAGTCGATAACCTGAATATCTTGCTTGGGCGCAGCCCTCGGGCGGATGTTGGCTTTGTTTTGGCCGGTGAGGAGCAGGGGCTGGATAGTAGCGCGCTGATGTCGCTCGGTAGCGTTAGCTATCAGCCTCTGATGATTTTCTATCGTGGTCAGCCACGGGCATTGTTGTCCGACTTCAAGGGCCAGCGCCTGGATATTGGCCAGGTCGGTAGCGGCACGCACGCGCTAGCCCTTGCGTTGCTTAAACTCAACGGCATTGTCCCTGGCGCTGATACCCCCTTGTTCGATACCTTGGCGGGCGACCCGGTGCAGAACCTGTTGGCGCAACGGATTGACGCGATTTTCATGATGGGGGACTCATCATCCACGGGCGCAATGCGCCAGTTGCTGCATAATCCCGATATTCATCTGTTTAATTTCAGTCAGGCCGATGGCTATGCGCGACGCATCAGTTATTTGAACAAGCTGGAATTGCCGCGTGGCGCGCTGGATTTTGGTAAGGATATACCGAGTCAAGACACCTATTTGATCGGCCCAACCATTGAACTGGTAGCGCGCAAGGGCTTGAACCCGGCATTGTCAGATCTGTTACTGGATGCGGCGCGCGAAGTCCATGGCGCGGCGGGGGTGTTCAAACAGCGAGGTGAGTTCCCCGCGCCGATGGCGCAGGGAATCACTATTAGTCCGGATGCCCAACGCTATTACAGCTCGGGCAAGAGCTTTCTGTATCGCACCTTTCCTTTTTGGCTTGCCGGTTTGATCGCGCGCGCCCTCGCATTGCTGCTGCCGATCGCTTTATTCCTGATTCCCGCGCTTAAAATGGCGCCGGCGATTTACCGTTGGCGCATCGAATCAAGTATTAACCGCTGGTACCGGGTGTTGTTGAATCTGGAAAGTGAAACGATCAAGCATGATGCCGATGCTAAACGTTGCGCGGAACTGCTGCACCACCTGGAACATATCGAACTGACGGTCAGTAAACTGACCGTCCCCGCGGCGTTTGGCGACCAGCTGTATGCCCTGCGCGGACATATCAATTTTGTGCGCGGGCGCTTGATGGACCGAGTTCAGGGCTAATGTTCCCGGTGCGAACTATTTGCGTTCGATAGTGGAGGTCAGTTCCATCCATTTTTGCGCGGCGACCGAGAGTGGCGCATCTTTGCGCCAGATGATACCCAGTTGCCAGCGCAAACCGCTGCCGGTCAGTGGCACAGTTTTGACCCCGGGGGGAATGTGGTGTTGCGCTAGCAACCGGGGTAGCACCATCAGCCCCGCGCCCGCGGCCACGAGTGATAAGCAGAAGTCCTGGTTGCCGCTTTGAGTGATATCCGGCGCGGTGGACCGCCAGCGTGGTATCTGCTCCTGCAACATCCGGTTAAGTAACGATGCGCCTTCAAGTTGAATCCAGGGCTGTTCTTCAAGGTCTTGTGGCGTGATCTCATTGCGCGAGGCCAAAGGATGCGAGAGCGGCAGCGCCACCACCAGCGGCTCTTCGCAAAGAAGTGTGTAGTCCAGCGCTTGATCTTGTGGGCGCAAACTCACGGCTAACTCAAGCTCGCCTTTACGCACCGCGTTTTCCAGTTCCGCTCCACCTTGCTCCAGTAGTTGCAATTGGACGCGCGGGAAACGGTTGCGGAACTCGGTCAAGACGGTGGCGATAAATTCGATGCTTCCCAGGGGCGGTAATCCAATCCGTAGCACACCCGAGGTTAAATGGTTGAGCCGGTCGACTTCCTCGCGGAGTTGCGCGCTACGTTCCAGCAGCGCCCTGGCGTGATGTAGAACCAGCTCCCCCGCTGGCGTGAGCCGCGCGGGAATACCCGGGCGACTGCGCACTAACAGCACCGCCCCCAGTTCTTCTTCCAACTGCTGGATAGCTTTGCTTAGGGCGGGCTGGGAGACGTGGATTTGCAACGAAGCCTGCAAAAACCCGCCATGGCGGGTGACTTCGGCAAAGTAGCGCAGGTTTTTCAGATCCATGACCGATTATAACCATACGGTATATTCCACATGAAAATCATTCAATCACAGTCGTGCCCCCATGCCGACTAGTATCGCCAAGATTCAAGGCTAGATGCGCGTCGGTCGACGGCACTGATGAAGGGGGATTGGGTGATGGAAAGAATGTTTTCGCGCGAACTGGCTGCGGTGGTGAGCGCCTACCTACTGATTGTGGTGATGATGGCGGGTACGTTGCCAACGCCGCTTTATTCACTCTATGCCCAACAGTTGGGATTGTCGCCGCTGTGGATCACGATGGTGTTTGCGATGTATGCGCTGGCCATCTTGGCGGCTTTATTGCTGTTCGGACGTCTATCGGACTCTCTCGGTCGTCTGCCGGTGATAGCCATCAGCCTGGGACTCACCTTGCTCTGTTTGCTGACCTTTATCTTCCGACCCACGTTGAGCGGTCTGTTTGTCGCTCGGGCCTTTTCGGGTCTGGCTGTTGGACTATTGGTGGGAACGACCACCGCCTATCTGGCCGAGTTGCTGGATAACCGTTCTCGGGCGGCTTTGATTTCCAGTGTGAGTAATATGGCGGGCCTGGGTTTGGGGGCGCTGATGGCCGGTGCGCTGGCCCAATATGGCTCGGCGCCGCTGCGCGATGGCTATCAGTGCTTGTTGGTGATGCTATTGCCCAGTCTGTTGCTGCCGTGGATGCCGGAAACCGTGTCGCCCACCGCGCATGGGACCTGGTTGCGGATTCAGCGTTTGCAAGTGCCCCAGTCTATCCGCCCCGCATTCATGGCGGCGGCGCTGGCAGTATTTTGTGGTTTCAGCTTTTTGGGGCTGTTTGCCGCGCTGGCGGGGCGCTTTCTGTTGGTGGGATTGCACCACAGTGGCTTTTTGCTTAGCGGCGCGGTGGTGTTTAGCGCATTTTGCAGCGCGGCGGGCAGTCAATGTCTGGTTGCCCGGCGCGCGCCGCGTAGAGTCGTGTCCTATGGCGTGCTGGCCTTGCCCCTTGCTTTGCTTGGTGTGTGGCGGGCGTTTGCGTTGGCATCGCTATCACTATTTCTATTTAGCGCGGTACTCGGTGGTATTGGCGCCGGCATGGTGTTGCGCGGTGGGCTAGGGCTGGTGACATCGCTGGCGCCCACCGACCGCCTGGCCGAAGTCTGCTCATGCTTGTTTGTCGCGGCCTATCTAGGCTTGATTTTGCCGGTGGTCGGGATGGGGTTGTTGCTGGTCTATGTCGGCCTGCCACTGGCAATTCTCTTGTTTTGCGCGGCAGTGTCGATTTTGGCCGGGTTGAGCCGCAATGCGATGTCCAATCTTGAGTGCGCGCCACTGATGAGGGAGGCGCGGGCGCTCAGAGAGTGACCGATTGGTGTGCCTTGTGTGGTGCTCCGCCCTCTGATACAGGGCATCACGATGCGCTAGAAGCGCTTTATCCGCTCGAGCTTGAATTGCGGGCGTATGTCGTTCCAGCATGGAAATGCGTCGGGTTAGCAGCATCCTATGCACGGCCAGCATCAACGTGCCGTGCATAGGAGAAAATCGCCCCTACATATTATCTAGAATTACGGTATGGCTATGGGTTTGGGCAAAAAATGCCAAATTCAGACAAAATTGCGTTGGGCTGAATCGCCATCCCGTCTGCTTGCTTTTGATTGTCCTGACTCAGATGTTTCATGACAAACGTAATGTTATAATCCGCAAGGTATTTATTTGAACTTATCGGTCTTGCTTGGACGCGGAGGGGCATGCCGCGGGTCCGATTAAGCAAGCCGGTCAACCGCGGATCACCATGTTTTCGTTTGGGTTTCTGATTTTGTCGCTATTGCTGCTGATCTCGGCCTTGGCCTGGGTCGGTGGTCGCTATTTTCTTGGCTGGTATTTGCCGCTGCCCAGCTGGCAACTGCCACGCGCGCGCTGGCTAAGGCTGCAAGCATGGGGTTTGGTTCTCGCGCGCCGCGCTCCGGGACAAGCGCGGCGCGGCGCGCAACGGCTGCTGCGCGCCCTGGGCCACCGGTCATTTCATAGCAAAACCGGTATGGTGCTGTTCTCCGCCAGTTTGATCGCCTGCGTGGTGGGCCTGACCCTGGAATTTAAGACGCCAGTGCCGCTGCAAACCACGACTTCCCGCGATGCCTACGGACAAAGAATCATGCAATCGTTTGCCGATGAGACCCTGGCGCCGGCAGCGCCGCTGCCTCCCGCTGTGTTTACCAGTTCGGTGACCCGTCAGTCGATTTGCCCGGTGGGACACAGTAATTGCGATCTTTCGGCGCAGTTGAACAGCTATTTCGCCGCCGCCGCGCGGCGCTATGACCTGGAACCGGCCTTGCTGGCGGCGATTCAGCAGTGTGAAGCGCCGATGAATCAACCGGCCATTGTCGGCCCGGCTCCGGCCGAAGGCGATCTAAACGATCGCGCCATCGGCTTGATGCAAATCCGTCAATCGATTGCGCGCAAACTGGGTCTGGATCCGACCAATCCCGAGCAATCAATTTTTGGCGCGGCGCTGCTCTTGGCGCAAAGTCTGAAACGTAATCATGGCAACCTGGCCATGGCGGTGACCGAATACCACGGCGGCACCAACCCCGCCAACTGGGGGCCCAAGACTGAAGCCTATGTCACGAAAGTGTTTTTACATTTACACACCATTCGCTCGCAGTCGCAGCAACTGGCGGGGTAAAAGGACCCTAAGCCTTGGATTTTACGCCGAGTAATTCATTTAACTGGCGCAGGGTCGATTCATCCTTGACGACATGGGCCAGCCAGTCTTCAATGCTCATCTCGCCCCAGCGCGCGGCGCGCTCGGCCAATAGCGCGACCGGGCTATGCGGTTCATTGGCGCGAAAATAGCGCGCGACTTCATTCAGCATGCGCAGCGCGTCGGCGCGACTTTGCAGCGGACCACTGGTCGTGGCGGAAACGGGTTTGGTCAGGGGGACGGCGGCGGGCATGGGTTCACTCTGGGGCTGGACGGCGGGAGCGGCGGAGGCCGTTGGGCTGGTGCCGAATTGCTGCATCATCAAGCGTTCGACCGTATCGCGCAGCGCTTGTAATGACTGATAAAGATCGGCCAGACTGGGAAACTCTTCGCCAAAGCGCTCCATCGAGCTGGCGTCAAGTTCCTGGTAGCTGTTCCAGGTCTGATTTAATTCGTCGGATAGGGCTCTATACCATTCTATGCCCGAGGCCTGGACGCTTTTGTCGAAGACTTCGCCCGACAGCTTGCCTTCAGCAATGGCATGGTCTCTAGAGGCTGTGTCTTTCAAGCCCAAATTTTCCACTTCACGCGACTGGCGCCAAGCGTGCCAGTGATAGCCACCATGTACCGGATTAGTGATCGGTACCGTGCGCAAGGCCATGCCTAATTGCTGATTTAACCATTCGATTTTACCGATGCGTTCGTCCAGATCGCTCGGGTCGAGCTGCGGGTAGCCGGTTTCCCAGTATTGTTGCAGCCAGGCATCAAGGGCGCGCAGGCCAAAGCTGGCGCCCTTGAATCCATGAACCTGGGTCAGCGCCTCGCAATACCAAACGATCAGCTGCAGGTCCTTGCTTTGCTGTTGCAACGCTTGCTGACACAGCGCAATCACTTTGCGCCAGTCTGCGGTTTTAAGCACTTTCTCCCATGCGCCCTGATCCAGCGCGGGGTCATCGTAGCGGCGCGCCTCGCGAATCTCATCAAACAGTAGCGAATAGTTCAAATCAATACCGCTTGGGGCATCCGCGCTAATCGGCGCCATGAGGGCGGTGAGTCGTTCGGTCGTCAATTGCGTCATATAGGGCTCATTGTTCGGTGATTGCGGCGGCGCTGACCACGGAGCCGCCGTGGCGGGTTGGGGCGCCTAATCGAATCGCGGGCTTCATGCGGGTTGCTCCTCTATGGCGGGGCGCGCCAGCGCCAGGCTGACGTGCTGTTGGTCAAACCGGGTCATCAACACCGGGGCCTTGAGTCGGGCGCTGTGACTGATGGCCAACGCGGCCAGCAGAGTGGGGGTGGCCACGCCGACATCGCCCCATTCCAGCAATAGATTGCTGGCCTGTTCGACCGGACTGAGATCAATCTCGTTCGCACCCAGACTGTTGCACAGTGCCGCCAGACGCGCGCCGCCGCTCTCGATCGGGCCACTGTTGTGCACCAACCAGCCCAGGGTTTGCGCTTGATCTTTTTCCGGCCGGCGCTCTTCTGCGCTGAACGGATCATCACGCAAGTCGGCGTTGACCAGCGCGCGATCCAGTAGTGTTCCAATCGTCTTGCTCATGCTCAGCGCGCCGCCGCGCGCCGACAGGGCTTCGCTGGCCTGACAAAGCACCGCCAGTCGCGGCAAAGCCAGCAGCGAGGGTTGCGCGGCGGGGGCGACCATGCCCCAACTGGCGTTGTCCACGGTCGGTCTCCGCTGCCAATAGGGCTGATAGGCATCGGCTTCGTCTGAGATGAGTGACACCTCCCGAGGCAGAGGTAAATGCGCGCGCAAAAACACCATGGCGACCAGCGCCGCACCAGGCCCCGGAGTATTGCGGCTGGGGGCTGGATAGGGGGTATCCGCGCGCTGTCGTAGCCAAGGGGCATCCAGCGCCAGCACCAGCAGGCCCGGCAGGTCGGGGGTCTGTCGCAGAATCTGCAATAGTCGGTCGCCGAGCGCGCCATGACTGGGCATAAAACGGCAGGGCGCTTTAAACTCATCCGCCAGTCCAAGAGCGGCTTGGCGCTGAATTCCTCCGATCCACTCCAGTTGTTCAGCCCCGGCCAGTTCAGGTAGCGGTTCAATATAAAGCGGTAAGCCCGCCACCCCTGGTGCATCGGAGTAGATGGACTGCAGCAGCTCGCTCAAGGGGCTGCTGAGCCCGGCGCGAATCTCACCCGGCAGCAGATCCTCGGTGCGCAGAACCCGCCACTGACAACCGTTAATTTCTTGCTCTATCCATGGCGCCGGGGTGGCGCTCAAGCCTTGAGCCCAAACACCCCGGCATTCAACGTTTTCCTGCCGGGTTTGTTTTTGGGCTTCATGCTGCGAGCGCGCGGCTTGCTGCTCGGCCTGGCGCAGTTGCAGCTCGCGTTGTTGCCGCTCTTCTTCGGCCTTCGCCTGCTTTTGTGTCCGGTGTCGCTGCCATAATGCGTACAGAGTGGTCGCCAGAATCGGAGGTGCGATATAGCTCAGTAGCATTGCCGATGGGCTAAAGTGCTGCCAGGGTAACGGCGCTAACCAAAGTCCACCCCACCAAGTCAGGAGAGTTGCAACCAAAACCAGAAAAATCATCAACATGATTGGAGTTCCCGGTTAACTGATGCGAATTTTCAATTGATCACCCTGGTAGGTTACCGCGATTTTTTTCATCGATTTTCCACTTGCCATGCGCGCCAGCAAATCACTGGACATGCGCGCAAGTACACTGCGAGTTAGGATCGCGTCCGCGTCGCGCGCGCCGCTATCAACGTCCATGCAGCGACAGGCGATACGTTCGGCCATGTCAGCGGGGAACTCCACGCGCGCGCCATGATTTTCAGCAATGCGGCGGCGGATTTTTTCCAGCTTGAGCGTCACAATGGCGCGCAATACCAGGTCGCTAATCGGGAAATAGGGCACCACGTTCAGGCGGCCGAGAAAGGCCGGTTTAAAACTTTGCTGCAGTGTCGGGCGCAGTAATTGCACCAGATCTTCCACCGTGGGCGCTCGGGTCTGGTTTTTCACGCTGACCCCGTGTTCGCAGGCGCGCATGATTAAATCGGTTCCGACATTGGAGGTCAGTAAAATGATGGTGTTCTTGAAGTCCACCGCGCGGCCTTCACTGTCTTCCAGGGTGCCCTTGTCGAACACCTGAAAAAACAGTTCAAGCACATCCGGGTGCGCTTTTTCGACTTCGTCGAGCAAGACTACCGAATAGGGCTTGCGCCGTACCGCCTCGGTCAATACCCCGCCTTCGCCGTAGCCCACATAGCCTGGCGGTGAGCCTTTAAGCCCTGCCACGCTGTGCGCCTCCTGATACTCCGACATATTGATGGTAATCATGCTGCGCTCGCCACCATATAGCGCTTCGGCCAGCGCCAGCGCGGTTTCGGTTTTTCCGACACCCGACGGCCCAACCAGTAAGAACACGCCCTTGGGCTTGCCGGGGTCGTCAAGGTTGGCCTTGGCGATCTGCACCCGTTCGGCAATCTGCGCCAGCGCGTGATCTTGGCCGATGACCCGCGCGCCAAGCAGCGCGGCCAGTTGTTGTACTTGCTGCATCTCATTACTGACCATGCGGCCCAGCGGAATTCCGGTCCAGCCGGATATTACGTCGGCAATCACCGCCTGATCCACGCACTCAAATGCCATTGGTTGTATCTGTTGTTGCTCGCGTAGCGCCTGGCGCGCGGCGGCCAGCGGACTCGGCTTGCGACTTTTGGCCGATTTGCTGTTCGTCGGCGTTGATTGACTGAGCGTGTCAATTTGCGCGACCAGCCGACGCTGCTCCTGCCACGCCTGATGTAAACCGGTCAGGTCCAGATGTAATCCGGCGCTTTGGGTTTCCAGTTCGGCAATACGTTCTGCGTGGCCGTCTTCGCGCCGCAGCGCCGAAATTTCACGGTGCAGGTTATCGATCAGCACGGTGAGGTCTTCGATCGGAGCCGGTTGCCCGGCGCGTGATAAGGCGACGCGCGCGCAAGCGGTGTCCAGCACGCTGATGGCCTTGTCAGGCAATTGGCGGCCAGTGATGTAACGGCTGGACAGTGTGACCGCCGCGACAATGGCTTCATCCATAATCACCACTTTGTGGTGTGCCTCCATGGCGTCACGAATCCCGCGCACCATCTGGACCGCAACCTCCGGCGACGGCTCATCGACTTTGACCAACTGAAAGCGGCGCGCCAGAGCGGCGTCTTTCTCAAAGTACTTTTTGTATTCCGCCCAAGTGGTGGCGGCGATGGTGCGTAGCTCGCCGCGCGCCAGCGCCGGCTTCAGCAAATTGGCGGCATCGTTTTGTCCGGCGGCGCCGCCGGCGCCAATCAAGGTGTGGGCTTCATCAATAAACAGAATGATCGCAACCGGGCTGGCCTTGACCTCATCAATCACCTGGCGCAGACGGTTTTCAAATTCACCCTTGACGCTGGCGCCGGCTTGCAGCAACCCTAAATCCAAGGTGCGCAGAGTCACGTCGCTTAATGCTTTAGGAACCTGACCCAGGCTGATTTTTAGCGCCAAACCCTCAACCACCGCGGTTTTACCGACGCCGGGTTCGCCGGTAAGAATCGGATTGTTTTGCCGGCGCCGCATCAGAATGTCGATCATCTGACGAATTTCACTTTCGCGTCCCAGTATCAGGTCGATCTTGCCCGCCCGGGCCAGGGCTGTCAGGTCCTGGGTGTACTTGTCCAGCGCCGGACTACCGCGCCGCGCCTGGGGAGCGGCCGGGGTCTCGGCTTGCGTCGCGCTGGGCTCTGCCGTACAGGCGGAGCTGCTGTCACTTTCGCCTCCGTGCTGGCGTATCGCCGCGTAACTTGAGGTCAAGCGAGGGTAGTCCTGGGCTAACAGACTAGGCGCGCAGCTGGCGATCTGCGCGCGTATGCCATCGTCGTTGACTAAAGCCAGTAACAAGTCCAGGGTCGAGACCTGCTGGCTTGAGTGCTCGGTGCTCGCCCGCAGCCAGGCGGCTTCCAGCCACTTGGGAATCCAGCCCGACAGCACAGGATTTCGGGTGTTTCCACAGCGAAATTTATCCAGCGCCAGGGTTAACTGATCTTCAATCTGCTCGAATGGCGCCCCGAGCGCGCTGAGCGCGGCGCGCGCGGCATTATTGTCCTGTTCAAGTATCGACAGCAGCACATGCTCGATCTCGACTTCATAGTGGCTGCGGTTCAAGGCGCGGCTAGCGGCCTGTTCCACACACTGGCGCGCGCAGGCGCTCAGCTTGTCCACCAGGGCTTTAACGGAAATCGACATATCGGTCCAATTCTAAAAAAATCGTCAAAAAGCGGGTTATTGCAGCAGCGAATAAACCATGTCATCAGGGTCTTGGGCGCGTGGCGCTCGGCTATCCAGCCAAGCGTTGCCGCCGAGGCGCAAATCGCCATCCTGACGGATCACCGGGGGCGGGGTTTCATGCCGATCCAGTACCAGGTTGATGTCTACCGCCAGACTGTGTCCAAGGGCGTATTGCAGTAGCGCGCTCAGTGCTTGCGCGCCGCTGGCGCCGGCCTGCATGGCGGTGAATTGCCTGGCACTCATCGGGCCCAGCCGCATGCGCAACTTGGTCTGCCGGTCCCAGACACGCTGTCCGACAAAGGCGGATAGGCCTAACTCACATCCCTGCTGTCCAATCCGCGTTTGCTCTTTGGGCGGAAGCGCAATCCATTGGCCGACAAACTGCTCGAGTGTTACCTGGGTGCCAAAAACCCCTTGCGCGACCGCCGCCAGATTTTGTGCAGATAGTGGCTTTTGACTGAGCAGGCCGGCGTAATAGATAAACAAATTTTCATCCAGCACCTGGTCTGGGCTCATCTGTCCGCGCAGCTGTTCCAGACCCAGTCCGCTCAGGTCCAGAATGTTGCGGCTGAAGCCATCCTGTTCGCCGCTCTCCACGCTGATCCAATAGCGATACTTGCGCCATGCGGCGTAAAACAAGGCAATCGCCCGGTGGCTGAAAATATCGAAGAACGCATGCGCGGTACTATCGCGCTGACGCAGTTTGCGTTCGATCAGCATCTCGGTGTATGCCACTGGCAGGGCGCCATTCGGACCGGTCAGGCCCATGAAACTGACTTCCATCTCGTCAATGCCGACATCGCGCGCACTGTGTTCGGTCGCGCGTCGTGCTGGATCGCGATAAGAGCGCAGCTCGCTGGGGGGGAAGGACAGCGAAGCCAAGGTGCGAAAGCGCAGTTTGGCGGGCAGGGCGCCCTGGCGCCCTGGCGCTTTGCGCGCGGCCAGCCCCAGTAAACGCACTGCCTGGAAAAAACCGAACTGGCTGGCGTCTTGCTCCAGTTCCACGCCTAAATCACGAGGGCTGCGCCGGCTCGGGCTGGCCATGAAGCGATCTCCTCGTGATGTTGCGCGCTGAATACCCGCAGCCGGGTAAAGCTGTTGGGCGTGCAGTACAGGGCGAAAAATCGTTCCAGTACCGCGGCAAACATAAAGGCGCTGCTGCCGACAAAATAATCTTCATTCAGTGTCAGAGCGATGTCGGTGCCGCGCACAAAGCCAGCAAAATCCCGAGCGCACACCCGGGTGACCGCTGGCGCGCTGGCAATGGCTTGAATCCCCTGAATCTGGCGCGTGTTGGTGGCGCTTTCGCTCAGGTTGTAGAGCGTGAGAATTTCTTGCAGCGCTTGCTGCCCGCCCTCAACGATGGATAAGTAGTTGAGCGAAAGATGTGAAATTAGCCGCCACTGAATCCCGCGCTTAAGCGGGCTGCGTTGACTGGCGCTAGGTTTGCGCAGCAGGCGCACTCGCTTGACCACCGAGTGACCCGGCAGGCTAAAGTCGGTGCGCTGGGTCGCCTGGCTGCCGCCGAATGGAATCTGCTCCGGCAGATCGCGGTTGCTGCATAACAGTTCCAGACTGAGCACCTCGGTGGCCGAGCGCACCAGATTGAACTCCAGGTCGACCAAGTGCAGCTCCAGGTCGGTACCTTTGTCATCCGGGCGCGTAGAGGGTTCGCGACTGGCATGCCAGTAGAAGCGTGGCTTGCCGCGCTCGCTACCGTGACGAATGGCGTAAAACGGCAAAACTTCTTCGCTGCTGTCGCCCGCGCTATTTTTTTCTACGCGGATCACCTGTCGCAGCTGGATGACTTCATAGGCATGCGGCTTGCGCGCATCCACCTGTACCGGGTGACTGGCCTTTTGGTGGGTGATGCGTATCGGGTCGCCATGCTGGACAAATAGATTGATGAGCGGGGTGCATCCCAGCTTGAAGTGATTACTTTGCAGTTGTGATAGTAAACGATGGTGGCGTTCGCTATCGGGGAACTCGGACAAGAAGCAACGCAGCACCAGGCGGCTGCCTTGCAGTCGCGGCGCAATTTCCGCCAGACGCCGAAAATCGATAAACAAAAACTTGTCCGGATAGCAGAAGTACTCGGTGAGCAAGCGATAGCCTAAAAACGAGCGCTCATCATAAGCGAGCATGCCTTCATCGGCGCCAAACCCCACCGGCTGCAGCATATCTGGCGCAAAGCGCTGGCGTTGCGCCGGGTCTTCACTGGCATTGCTGACCTCAATGCCCTGCACCTTGGACATCAAAATCTGATAAAGCAGCTGCATCAACGCCGGTTCGCCATCCAGGAAGAATCGCAAGCTGTCGAGCTCAATGCCGCTGAGTGGCAAACCACCCTGAGTGCGCAATTCTAATGTCAGCACCGCGGCGGCGCCGGGCGCCATGCGTTGCAGATGGGGCGAACTGCTGGTCAGTTCGAGACTCGCGCTTTCGAGCGTTAGTGGATATAAGTCCACCGGATAGCAGCTGCGAAATTTGCAACTGACGCCGTTCAATAGTGGAGCTTGCACCAGTTGTCCGCGCTCCACCCGATATCGTTTGGCAATCTCCGGTCGTTCGGCATTGCATTCGAATTGCACGATGGTGGCCGAGGGGACGGGCTGCTGGTAGTGCGGGTACAGTACATCCATAAAGCTCGACGCGACTTCAGGGTATTCGTCGTTGAGCTTCTTATGAATTCGCGCCGCGAGAAACGCGAAGGACTCGATCAGCCTCTCGGTGTGCGGGTCTTCGCACTGATCGCCCTCCAACTGTAAGCGCCCGGCGATTTTAGGGTAGCGACGGGCAAACTCACCCGAGAGTTCGCGCAGGTGGTCGAGTTCGCGCTCGTAATACGGTAACAGTGATTCAAGCATGTCAGTTTGTGATGATGTCCGAAGGCAAAACCAGCGGCGCGCGGGTTTAACCCGGCACGCGATATACGCTGGAAGACAGCTGCAAAGTGGCGTCGAATGTTACTGGCGGCCGATGCGGATGGATTTTTAGCACCGCGTCCACTCTGAAGCGCAGATGGCGCTCGAGTTCGCGTGGCGCGTCCAGGTTGACGCGTACCCGCCCCAGGCGCGGTTCGTGGTTTTCGATCGCCAGGCGCAAGCGCTCGCGTAGCATCTCTCGGTGGTCCGGGTTCAGAAGGCTGATGCCGCTCAAGTCTGGAATACCAAACTGCAGCATGCTGCGATTGGCCAGCGGGTAGTCCTCGATGTCTTCGCTCGCGTCCATGGTGCGAGTGTTGAGCAGCGCCTCAAGGTCGCGCGCCAACGAGCGCTTGAACTGCGCCATATCGAACAGCATGCTGGTTTCGTTTTGCTGATTGTCTGGCAGGTCATCCATCAGTCGATCCAGAATCGATGGCATAACTTGCGTGTAGCGCCGGCTCGGTTCCACTGGGGCTCCTCAATGAATGCCAAACAGCTGGCTGACTTGATGCAACAAGAAAAAGTGATAGCCGAGGTAGATGCCCGCGCCGATCAAGGCCAGAAAGCCGATATACAGTCCGAGCGGCAATTCGTGGCGCACATAGGCTTGAAAACGTTGCGGCAGCCGCCAGTTAGGCGAGAATTGCGCTTTCCCGCCGCGCGCGTGCTGAATTTCCTGCCCCAGCTTATTCACCAAGTAACCGAGCTTTTCGTGGCCTTCCAGCAGGTATTTGCCTTGGAAGCCCAGTAGCAGGCAGGTATAGAACACCTCCAGAGCCTCTAAGTGCTGGTTAGGGTCGAAGCGTAATTGCTCCAGTCGTTCAAAGAAGCTTTCACCGGCCAGATGTTCACCGAACAGGCGCAGTTGCAGTGGCATGCGTTCCCAATCGTCGCGCAGGGCGTAATCCGCGCTCAAAATCATCTCGTCGATCAGCGCGCAAAACGCGAATTTAGCCATGCTGATTGCATCTGGCGATTTGCCGAAGTTGCGCGCGTCGCGCTCGAATTGCTGCAGAAATTGATCCAGGCGCCGATTGAATTCGACCGCGCTGCTGGGAGCGCTGCCATCTTTCAATAAGAAGAGCAGATAAACGCCGTCTTCCAGTAGTTCACACAGGCTGGGCGCAAGGGGGGAGCTGACCGTCAACGGATGTTCTTCGGTCAGCGTGGCAGTTAGGCTCATTCAATACCTCAATTAAAAACAGCAATCAGTTCTAGCGATAAATTGTCTAGCGTTTCGGGGACGTAAATACAGATGCTGCGCGACTGCAACATGCGCTGGTAAATGCTGCCTTGTGGGTCAAGCGCGAAATAATGATTTCCCATCCGCACTGGAATCGCCGACGGGGTTTGCGCCGCATGGGTTAATGCGACGCCGCGCATGGCCGAGTGCAGGATTTTTTCGACATCGTCCGGCGCGCCGATTTTGCATTTGAGCGGGATGTTGTCCAGCAGCTTGGCCGCGGGTTGATCGCTTTGCACCGATAAATAAAAGCTGGCGCCTTCCAGTAGACGATCGCTTTCCAGGCGCCCAATGTAGAACGACTGTTTCGGCGAGGTCAGTGGAATCAGGGTGTAGCGCGCGGAAATCACCGTATCGAGCAATTCGCGTATCTGGCGGTCCAGTTGGGCAAAAACTTCGCCGAGCTGGTCGTGGCGATAGGCGGGGATGCTGGCGAGATCGTAAATCGAGGAAAAAGTCAGTAATTCACCGCAAAACTCACTCAGTGCCCGGTATAGCTCTTCGGGGTGCAGCGGGCGGCACTTGGAAAGGTGGTTCAGACGGGCAAAGTTGCGATTGACCGTGTGTTGCAGCCAGAACGATCCCACATCCGATGGACCAAATTCCATGACGTTACTCGCGCGCTCGCGATGCGCGCTGGCGAGTGCCTGGCTTTTGACCAGCAGAATTTCCAACAGGCGGCGCAGCATGTGCTGTAGCGTCACCGCGTTTTCAACGCTGACCAGTGGTGGCAGATAATCGGGGAGTGCCTGCCACTGTCCGGTAGCGTCTTTACCTATTTTGCATATCGGAATCGCGCTGTAGCCATCGCGGTTTTCTTCTTCCAGCATCAGTCGCACATCCAGTTCCAGCGTACTCAGACTGGCCTCTAGCGCGTGGGTGTAGAGGTCGGCCGCGTCATGTTGCCCGCTGTAGAAGCGGGTTGGGCGCGCATTGACTTCGCCGCTGCGTGTGTTGCCGCCAAACGGTTGCAATTCCGCCAGGCAGGCATACACCGTGGTTTCGATGCCGAGTTGCGCCAGGCTGTTTAAGTCGCGAGATAGCGGCAGCATTGCCGCCGACGGTGCTTGATAGAGCGTGCCGTCGGGAAAAAGCAATGACAATTGATTGGCGCGAACCAGCCCTGTTTTGAGCGCCGCTTCGTCCAGCTCGCACTGCGCCACGCCCCAGGTGTGGCGCTCGGTCAATCGAAGTCGTTGGGTCTGGTTTTGCTCCTGAAATAGGAACTGCTGCTGAAAGTGCTGGGGGCGAAGAAACATTCCCTCTCCCCAGAGGATTTGTCTTACATGTGGCATGCGAAGCGTTCCTAGTGTGGGCGGCTACTGCTGAAAAAGTTTATAGGTCGACTGAATATTTTTGACCTGAGTGTTGACCTGGTTCACCTCGTCAACCGTGTCCCGCGTGCTTTGCGCCTGATTTTTTAGCTTAAGCGCCTGATTCTTGATCTCTTCCAGATTGAAGGTGCGCGGCTGGCCGGGAATCGCCAATTGACTCGGCAGTACCGGCTGCAAATAACCATGCGCCACCTTAAAGCTCAAATCCTTGCTACGCACCGCATCGGCACTGAACAGCAGCCGCCAGAAGTTAGGATCTGGAATGCGGAAAAACCCAACGACGCCGATGAACTCGGTATTGGGCTGAATCGTCAGCTTCTGGCTGAGCGCAACGCCGGGTATCGCCAGCATTTCCGTACTGCTGATCAAGTCCGATCCGAGCAAATCCGCGTCACTCTTGCCGCTATTTAAGTTGTCGCTGGTCAGTTGATCGAAGGATTGGCGTGATTTGAGTTGGTAGACATGAATCACCAGTGAAAGAGGGCGCCCTTGCTCGTCCGGGTTAATTGCGTGCGCGACCTTGCCCGAGATGTCCGCATCGCTGGGGCCGCTAGCGCAAGCGGTGAGCCAAACCAACATGCTGGCGCAAAACAGCCAGTGGATGCCAGTTTTTAATGATGAATACATTTTTAGCCGCATCTAATAACGTAAAGAGATATAAATTTGTTTGTGGTGCGATACTAACTTATTATCACCGACTTGTATTTGAAATAAATCAAGAAATATTTGCATGTCATTGAGTCGGGGGCCGATGTACACAAGGGTTCCAGCGGTAAAGCCGTGTGGTGAAAGAGAAGATCTTGAATGCCGGCCATCTGGGTGCTCGATGAATTTGGAGTTACAAATTTATGGCAGTTATGTAAATGGTGTTGCTTTTTTGGTCTTCGTGAACTAACGACTCCGCGAGGTGAAACGAAGCCGATGCGAAATGCCCGGCTGGCGTGCCGTGGAGCGCTATTGGTCGCGGCGGGTAATGAGTTCGGCGCTTTCGGTGCCGGATGTAATGGTTTTTCAGGAAGGTGAGCGGTTCTATGAAGGTTTGGCTCAAAAATGCCAAGGTTGCTTCGGCCATTGGGTTTGTCATCCTCATCGCGTTGATTTGGTTGCTTGGCGGCTTGATCGATGTATCGCGCGATGTGCGTTTCACGGCAATCATGCTGGTGATGTTGTTGTGGGTTGCAACCCTGCTGATCGGGCGCGCGGTGGCCAATAAAGCAGGGGGATTGCTGGAAGGGGTGCTGCGCAAGCAGGCGGATGAGGCGGTCATCAATGCCGGTTCCGGCAGCCGCGCCGATGTGACCATGCTGCGCCAGCGCCTACTGGCGGCGATCGATACCCTTAAAACCTCAAAACTCGGTAACGCCAGGGGGCGCGCCGCGCTATACGAATTGCCTTGGTACATGATCATTGGCCACCCCGCCGCTGGAAAAAGCACCGCGATTTTGCATTCCGGTCTGACGTTTCCGTTTAGCGATAAAAGTGGAGTGCAGGGGGTTGGTGGCACACGCAACTGCGATTGGTTTTTTAGTACGGAAGGGATATTGCTGGATACCGCCGGTCGCTATGCCACGCATTCCGAAGACCGTAGCGAATGGCTGGAATTCCTTAAGCTGCTGAAAGAGCATCGTCCGCGCGCGCCGGCAAACGGTATTTTGATTGCCGTCAGCCTGCCGGAATTGGCTCAGCATCAAAGCGAGGGGTTTGAGGTCTATGCGCGCCAAGTGCGTGAACGGATTCACGAGATCGGCAATATCTTTGGCATGCATGTGCCGGTGTATCTGATCTTTACCAAGCTGGACCTGCTCAGTGGGTTTTCCGACTTTTTCCAGGACGCCAGTGACGAAGAGCGCGCCCAAGTATGGGGTGCCACACTGAGTGCCAACCAAGGCGCGGATTTTGACCTGGCGGCCGTGGTAGCGCAGCAATTCGAACTTCTGGCTAAAGGGTTGAGCCAGGCAGGCGAAAGTAAGCTTGCGCTCTATCGCGCCGGCCAGCCTAAGTCGGCGTTCTATGCCTTTCCGATTGAATTTCATAATTTAAAGGAAGGCGCGGTCAAGTTTGTTCGGCTGCTGGGGGAGCACGACCCTTATCACACCAGGCCACTGCTACGTGGTTTCTATTTTTCCAGCGCCCTGCAGCAAGGCACGCCGCGCATTGTCGCCGCCGGGCGGGTTCGCACTCAGTTTGATCTCTCGAGCGATAGCGCCACGCCGGCGCCGCACGATGCCGCTTCGCATAGTTACTTCCTGCGCAATCTGTTTCGCGAGGTGATTTTCCCCGACCAGCATCTGATGTCGAATCAACCGCATCAGCGTAGTCGGCGCTGGCGGATTGCCGGCATGGCCGTGGGTCTGCTGTCCTTGAGTGTATTAGTTGGCGCCTGGACTTGGTCGTACATCGGTAATCAGCAATTGTTGACGCAGATTCATGCCGATCGGGCTCAAGCCGAAGTCCTGGCCAGTTCCAGCGAATTGTATGATCAGCTTAAAGGGTTAGCGTTGCTGCAAAATCGTTTGCAGCAACTCCAGACCTATCGCAGCCAAGGTGCGCCCTGGCAGATCAACCTTGGCCTGTATCAGGGCGCCGCGGTTGAGCAGGCCTTGCGCCGTGAGTACTTCGCCACCCTGCGCGAAGTCATGCTCAAACCGGTACAGCAAAATCTGGAACTGACTTTGAATGCGCTCCAGCCGTCGGCGCCCGCGCCACGTCCGGCTCCGGTCAGTTTGCCGGCGCCGATCAAAGTGACACCGGTCAAACGCGCGCTCGTTATCAAACCGCATCGCCCCCATCGATCCGCTACGCCGCAAGACTTGCCTGACATTAAGTTGGGCGCGGTGAGTGGTGAACGCTTTAGCGCTGTGGTCGTGGCATACCGTCCTGCGCGGGATAGTGGCTTCCGGGCGATGCCGGTGAGTGATCGACTTCCTGCCAATGCGCAGTTTACCCAGGCAGCGCAGGCGACGCCTGCTGTGTCGTCGGAAACCCCGAACGCGTCGTCCGAGCAAAACAATGCGCGGCTGGATGTCGGATATAACGCGCTCAAGACCTATCTGATGCTGCACGACCCCAAACACATGGAAACCGCTCAGTTGACCGACCAGTTGCCGCGTTATTGGCGTCCTTATCTGACGGCGCACCGGGGTTCGTATTCCGACGATGAAATCATGCCTTTGGCTGGGCAGCTGATTGCCTTTTATGTTAGCCAGGTGAATGCGCCGGATCTTCCGCTGATCGATAACGATGCCGGCCTGGTGACCAAGGTGCGCGAACGTTTGCGCGCCTCGTTCAAACAACTCTCCGGCCCTGAACGGGTGTTTAACGAAATCCGTACCCGCGCCAATACACGCTATGCACCGCTGACCGTGGCGCGGATTCTGAATAATCACGATATGGATGTCGTGGTCGGCAGCCAGATGGTCGAAGGTGCGTTTACCCGCCAGGCCTGGGGTGATTACGTCAGCAAATTAATTGACCAGGCCAGTAAGGGGGAGATTCAAGGCGACGACTGGGTGCTGGCTTCCAGTATCCAGGAAGATCTGGGCCAAGACGGCAATGTGGAAAGCAATCGCGCCGAGTTGATGAGCTTGTACCGCGCGCAGTACATCAACCAGTGGACCAAATTTGTGCAGGGGATTGCGATTCAAAACTTCACATCGCCGGCGCAAGCGGCTTCGGCCTTGACCCGACTGGACGATCCCGCCAATTCGCCGGTTAAGCTGCTACTGAATCGCGTGGCGTTTGAAACTGCCTGGGACAACCCTTCCGAACTGAGTAAGTCGCTGGACTCCGCCGCTAAAAGCCTGCTGCAAAAAACCGAGGCGCTGTTTAACAGCAATACGCCAGCCACGGGGAATAACGCCGCCACTCAGTATGGCGTGGTTGGTGGTGTGTTTGCTGGCGTGGCTCAATTGGTGAAGGGCGATCATGCGCCGATCAATGGCTATCTCGATCAACTCGCCAAGGTAAAGTCGAAGTTTGTGGCGATGAGTGCGACTGATGACCCTGGCTTGCAAGCCGGAGCTGCCTTGAAAGCCACCCTGAGCGGCTCGGGCTCGGAAATGGCCGACGCTCTGGCCTATGTTGACAACACCATGCTCAGCTCATTAACGCCAGCCACCCGCGATATGGTGCGTCCGTTGCTGGTCCGTCCGTTGATGCAGTCGTACTCCTCGTTGTCCGGCCCGATGGCCGACGATATTAACCGGGCCTGGCAGGCCGAGGTGATGCCGCATTGGCATGAGTTGGCGGCTAAATACCCTTTCCGTAATTCAAACGATATTGCCTCCATCGATGAGATCAACCAATTCACTAAGGCCGATAGCGGAATTTTTGACGCCTTTGTGCATAAACACTTGGATGGCTTGGTGCAAAAGCAGGGCGATAGCCTAGTGGCGCGTAGCTGGGGAGGCATGGGCTTGCATCTAAATCCCGATTTTCTGAACGCGGCCGCGCGCTTATCAGCGATGTCTAGCGCGCAAATGCAAATCGACGGCAAGTCGAGTTTTGAGTTGCAACCCCTGCCGACCCCTGGGTTAGCGGATATCAGCTTTGCGCTGGATGGTCAGGAATTGCATTACCGTAATGGCGCGCAAGTGTGGCAGCCGTTCAACTGGCCTGGCACCGGGCCCGCGAGCGCGCGCATTCAAGCCACTACTTACAGCGGCGCCGTGGTGGTGGTGAATAGCCAAATGGGACGCATGGGCTTCTTGCGACTGTTGTCGAGCGCGACGATCGAGCAGAGCAGTTCCGATTCCGCACTACTGAGTTGGAAAATCAAAAATTCCGCTGGCGTGGGCACGGATACGGTTCGCTTTAATTTCAGAGTGGTGAGTGGCACAAATCCGTTGCAGATCATTCGTTTGCAAAATTTGACGCTGCCAGAGCGCGTAACCTTATAGGTGGGATATTGTCTGTGACGTTAAATTTCAAGCGTAACGCAGGTGCGGCGCTCAATTATTACATTTTCGGCAAACTGCCGCGCCGTAGTGACTTTGTGCGGGTTAATGCCTCGCACCCCAGCGCGGTATCCCTGGATCTGCTGATCGCCGAAAGTCTGAAAAGACTGCAACACGATAGCCGCTTTACGGCGGCTTATCGCAGCATGTCGGCCACCAATGTTGTGCTGCGGCGCAAAGATACCAACCAGTTGTTTCTTGGCGCAATGCAACCCAGTCACGATGAGGCCGGGCGTGATTATCCGTTGGTGGCTGGAACCTTTCATCAGGAAGGCCCAGACATTCCCTTGTTATCGCATGTGATTCTGGCGAAAGAGCTGTTCTTCAACGGGCTCAAAGAGCAACTGGCCAGCGCGATTGAAAACTCGGTCGAGATGCTGGCGTGCAAAGACTTTCTCGATGAGCAATCGCGCTTCAATGCCGGTTATGACGCCGATCTTGATCTGGCGCGGCAATTGCTCGAGCGCCACATGCGCAATACCTCGGTCACGCAACTCAATCAGATGCTGTGTGAGAACCAGATGGGCAGTCTGGACGTGGCGCTGTTGTCGTTCATTTTTCAGCAGCAGTTGGTGAATAAATTTGCCAGTAGCATGCCGTCGCAAGTTTTTCTGCTGCCGCTGCCCGAACGCGATGGCGAGGATGTGTTATTCGCCGCCATGTGGTTGGCGCTGTATCTGGCGGCGACCGCCAACGTCAGTAAGCACACCGAGCAATTTTTGATGCTGAACACACCGAGCGGGCGGTTCTTGGTTTTGGCGCCAGGCGCCTTGACCTATCAGCATTTTTCAATTTGCTGGGGGGTTCCGATCGAATCCAGCCACCAGGTCGATGTCAGTGAAGACTCCGCCCCCTGGAAGGGTGACAAGGCGTATGCCGAGGCCGCTTATGTCCTCGGTCGACGCCTGAGCGACCCTGCCATGTCCACGGCGGAGCTGTGTGATGTTATTCGCAATATATCGCTGAGCGTCGGCTAAAGCGTCGTCTCTATCAAATAGCAAAGGGGATTGTATGGGCAAGGAAAGTACACAGAAAAAGCTGTCGCGCGTGCGGCCGCCTCGGGTTCAAATCACGTATGACGTTGAAATCGGCGATGCGATAGAAACCAAGGAGCTGCCGTTTGTGCTCGGGGTACTCGGCGACTATTCCGGACATGTCAAAGCGCCGTTGCCCAAGCTCAAGGAAAGGAATTTCGTTCAGATCGATCGCGATAATTTTGATGAAGTGCTCAAAGGCGTGGCGCCGCGCTTGGCGATGCGCGTCGACAACAAACTCAAGGATGACAACAGCCAGTTCGGGATTGAGTTGAATTTTGAGTCGTTGTCAGACTTTGAACCGCAAAACGTGGTTGAGCAGATCGAACCGTTGAAATGCTTGCTGGATGCGCGCAGGCGTCTGGCCGACCTGCGCAACAAGATGGCCGGTAACGACAAGCTTGAAGAGTTGCTGGACGAAGTAGTGCGCGACACCGAGAAATTACGCCAAATCGGTACGGCGGCTCACCCTGATCAGGAGTCATAAGCATGAGTGTCGAGCAATTGCAAAGCGTGGCGCTGGCAGAGCCAGTCGGAACGACCCCTCCCGGGTTGCTGGATGCGATCATCGATCAGAGTCGCGTGGCGCAAACCGAGCAGGAAAAGTTGCATACGCGCGATTTGATTGGCGAACTGGTCAGTCAGGTTCTGGCCGGCAGCGTGACCGTATCGCGTGACTTGATCGCCAGTATGGACGCGCGTATCGCCGAGATCGACGCACTGATTTCGGATCAACTGAACGAAGTGATGCATCACGATGAGTTCCAGAAACTGGAAGCCTCATGGCGTGGTTTGAAGTATCTGGTGATGGAGTCTGAAACCAGCACCATGTTGAAGATCAAGATGCTGAATGTGTCAAAGAAGGATCTGGTGAAAGACTTCAAGTCCGCCGCCGAATTCGATCAGACCGCGCTGTTCAAGAAAATTTACGAAGAAGAATACGGCACTTTCGGCGGGGCGCCTTACGCCGCCCTGGTCGGCGACTATGAGTTTTTACGCCATCCGGAAGATTTCTACCTGCTGGATGAAATGTCGCATGTTGCCGCCTCCGCGCACGCGCCCTTTGTGACCGGCGCATCGGCCGGACTGTTTGGCCTGGACGATTTCACCGATATTGGCAAGCCGCGCGATTTGGCTAAAATTTTCGATACCGTCGAGTACGCCAAGTGGAAGTCATTCAAGGAGTCCGAGGATTCGCGCTATGTCGGTTTGGTGCTGCCGCATGTGCTCGGCCGCCTGCCCTATGGTCGGGATAACGTGCCGGTGGAAGATTTCGACTTCGAAGAGAATGTTGATGGCCGCGATCATGGCAAATATCTCTGGACCAATGCCGCCTATGCCTATGCGGCGCGTCTGACCTCGGCCTTTGCTAATTACGGCTGGCTGGCGGCGATTCGAGGTGTCGAGGGTGGCGGTTTGGTTGAGGGCCTGCCCACGCATACCTTCAAAACCGATGATGGTGAAGTGGCGCTGAAGTGTCCGACCGAAGTCGCCGTGACCGATCGAACCGAAAAAGTCTTGTCCGACCTGGGGTTTATGGCCCTGGTGCATTGCAAGAACACCGATTACGCGGCTTTTTTCAGTGGCCAGACGGCGCAGAAAGCCAAAACTTACAATACCGACTCCGCCAATGCCAATGCGCGCCTGTCGACACAGCTGCCCTATATCTTCGCGGTGTCGCGCGTAGCGCATTACATGAAGTCCATCATGCGCGACAAGATTGGCAGCTTTGCCTCGCGTCAAAACGTTCAGGACTATCTGAACACCTGGTTGGCGCAATACGTGCTGCTCGATGACTCGGCCAGCCAAGAAGCCAAAGCCAAATACCCCTTGAGAGAAGCGCGCGTCGATGTGGTTGAAGTCGGCGGCAAACCGGGCGTATATCGCGCCGTGGCTTTTTTGCGGCCACATTTTCAGTTGGATGAGTTGACGATTTCTTTACGTCTAGTCGCTGAACTGCCACAACCAGCGGCCTGATGTGTGTGGTGAGCAGTTAGCCATTTTTTATTGATTTTACTTTATCGAGGCAACCCCATGGCATTTGATGCTTTTCTGAAAATCGACGGCATTCCAGGTGAAAGCACGGATGGTGCGCACCAGGATTGGATTGAAATTCAGTCGTTCTCACATGAACTCGACCAGCCGGCCCAAGCAACCGCCAGCTCCGCTGGTGGTGCGACCGCTGAACGCGTTAATCATGGCGATTATGTGATTTCGCACTTTCTGGACAAGGCCAGTCCCAAAATTTATGAGGCTTGCTGCACGGGCAAACATATCAAGGACGTCACCATCGAGTTGTGCCGCGCCGGCGGCGACAAGCTTAAATATATGGAAATCAAGATGGAGCAAGTATTGATTTCTAGCGTGATCCCTTCCGGCACCAGTAGTGATGCTGGTTTTCCGAGTGAAACCGTGAGTTTTACATACGGCAAAATCAAGTGGACCTATACCCAGCAAAAACGTACCGATGGCTCCGGCGGCGGTAACGTCAGTACGGGTTGGGATCTGACGGCCAATAAGGTTGCTGCTTGATCGTTTGACCGTTGCATTGAATGGTCTCCCCCTGTTTTTTTGAGATTAGCGCGTTGGAATGTCGAAAATGGCGGGGAGCCATTCCGGTTGCTGATTTAGTCGTGGGCGGGCGAAGTGTCCGCAGCGTTTTAAGTGTGAATCAGTGTGCTTGCCGGCTTGCGTTGTATCCGGTGCAAAGTGCCGGATGGTCGTTCTGGATATAAGGAAGAGTCATGTTTTCTCGGGTGTGTTTGTCAGTTGTGGTGTTGTGTCTATCTGCTTGTGTGGCCCCGCCTTCGGGACCCTCTGCATCGGGAGCGGGGATTAAGACACAGGCGCAGCAGTTATCGAATTCAATGAATAAAATGATGGATCGCGCGGCTAATTTGTCACCCAACGCCGCCAATGTGCGCGCCGATCCGACCTTGATTCCGTTTGATAAAATGAGTGCCAAACTCTCCGATGCGGGGCAAGCGCAACTCTCGGCGATGATACCGGCCTTTTCTGTGGCTAAAGTACTGATTGTGGAGGGCTATTGCAATCGAAAGGATGTCGGCAATGCTAAAGCCGCGGCACAGGCCCGGGCATTGGCGGTTCGCGACTTTTTGGTGTTAAGCGGAATTCAGCCATCCAAAATCAAGATTGAATCGGATACCAGCAAACCTATGCATGCGGTGCGGGTCAACTTTTTCGGCTAATAAATCGCGCTTAATGGATATCTCCAGTGTATTGATCAGCTTTGCCTCTGCGGTCGATCAACAGCTGCTGAGCCAGGCCGTGTTGGCCGTGGGCGACGACGGGGTGTTTTGCGTAGCGGTTCGAAGACAGCGCCGCGACCGAGCGCGAGGATGGCTTGAGCCATTGGCCGGGAACGCGCCAACGGGTGGCGGGTAGTGTGAGTCTGGATAGTGATGGCTATCAGGCCAGTGGCAGCAACAATTTACCGTCCGACCTAACCCGTATACTGACCTTGACTCAGTTGTTTCCTGCGCGGGAGGCGCCAGAGGTGTCACACGCGTAGTCGTTGTTGCGCGCGCCTTCTTGGTTCATCACTCTGTGTACAAAATTATCCCGAATTTGATGGCAAAGGCCGGGGTTCCAGACCAGTCCCACCTGCCACACGCAAGCCGCCATATCCCCATCGAGAGGTGTCAGGCTGACCGTGGCTGGCGCGATATTCGCGGCGCTTAAGGGCAGGATGGCGCGCCCGGCGCCCGCGGCGACCAGCGACAGTACCGTTTGGATGTCGCTGGCGTACTGCAGGACCTTTGGCTTTGCGCCGTTGAGCTCATAAAACCGCGCAATCTGCCGAGCCAGCCCCGGGCCCCGTCGCGGCAATAAGGCAATCATTGCTTCGTTGGTTACATCGTCGAAACCGACGCGGGCGCCGGGCTTCCCCGGGATCGCCAGCGCCAGTTGGTCGGTTTGCAAGCTGAAATAGCTCAGTCCCTCCGGTACAGGCAGGCGGATGAAGCCTAACTGCAAGTCTCCGGAGATCAGTTTTGTGATCTGCTCGGATGACGACATATCGTCCAGCACGATCTCGACGTCGGGGAAGTGAACGCGAAATTGGGCTACCCACTTGGGGGCGAGCTCGATGGATGACAGACCAAAACCGATCGCCAGTCGGCCCAAGTGTCCCTGGGCGGCTCGTTGGGCGCGCAACCAAAACGTATCGACCTGCTGCAGCAATACATGCGCTTCATCATTCAACGAGTGCCCCAGCGCTGTGAGCGTTGTTCCGTGTCGTCCCCTCTCGAATAGAGGCGCGCCGAGACTGTCTTCCAAGCGCTGGATTTGTTTGGTCAGCGCTGGCTGGCTAATGCACAGCCGTTGTGCGGCAACGCCGAAGTGAAGGCAGTCCGCGAGCGTGGCGAAGGTTTGCAGCAGCTTGAGATTCATTCCATTATGTTATCACATAGCTAAATTTCATCATTATACGTAATGGGAGGTTTGCGGTTTGATAGAGGCCTTTCCCTCGTCGCATGAAAGGCCCATCATGACCTCCTCGTCCATCCGCGCCGGCTCGGTTCAGTTTGAAGCCCGACCCGGTGACAAAGCGTATAACCTCGATCGCATTGGTCATTTTGTTCTGCAGGCTCGAACCCAGAAGGTGCAGATGCTGATCTTTCCGGAAATGTGTCTGACCGGATACTGGTTCGTGCGAAACCTGACCCGCGCACAGCTTGAGTTGCTGGCCGAGGCGATTCCATCCGGCCCTTCTGTCTGTCGTGTCCGGCATCTCGCCATGACGCATCAGATGCTGATCGGATTCGGGCTGATCGAATTGGCCGACGATGGCCGGCTTTACAACGCTTATGCCGTTTGTCTGCCTGATGGTGAAATCCATTGCCATCGCAAGTTGCATGCGTTCGAGCATCAAGAGATCGCGAGTGGCGATCACTACACTGTGTTTGACACCCCATGGGGCGTTCGCGCGGGGGTGCTGATCTGCTGGGACAATAATTTGATCGAGAACGCGCGGGCTAGCGCCTTGCTTGGCGCGTCTATTCTACTGGCTCCCCATCAGACGGGTGGCGCCGATTCACGCAGCCCGCACGCGATGAAACCTATCCCTCTAACCACGTGGGAACAGCGCTTTGAGCACCCCGAGGCAATGGAGGCGGCGATTGCGGGTCCATCGGGACGAGAGTGGTTGATGCGCTGGCTTCCGTCACGCGCCCATGATAACGGTATGTTTCTGCTATTCAGCAATGGGGTGGGCCGGGATGACAATGAAATTCGGACCGGCAATGCCATGATTCTCGACCCCTATGGCCGGATTTTGGTCGAAACCCGAGCAGCGTCTGACCAGATGGTGGTCGCCGATCTTGATCTCGGCTTGCTGCCGTTATGCTCGGGGCGGCGCTGGATACAAGGACGGCGTCCCGAACTCTACCAACTGCTGACGCAACGAACTGGCAATGAACGCGATGCGCGTAGCGCGCGCTTTTCAAGTGAGCCGGTCGCGCTAACCGTTGATAAAAGTCAGCATCGGTGATGCCGAGCGCGGCCCGGCTCGGGATTGATTTCAATCAACGTCACCGGCAGCGAATTGTGCGCGTCAACGCCAGGTTGATCGCCTCTGTCATGTTTGGAAGTTGATACCGACTACGATCTGCTGGACCAGATTCTGCGTCTAATCATGAGCAACCGGAGAGGGGCTCAGCTCTGAGCGATGGAAGATTCGATCCCAGGCCAGATGATCGCTTGAGCAACGATGACGCTCTGACCATTGAATGTGGCGGCGGGCGACCCATAGAGCTTGTACCCTAGGGCAATGGCCTCACTGACGCGTACACAGAACGTGGAGTCATCCTCACCGGTGAGAATGCGGTAGGTCGGGAGTCCTTCAGGGGGGATTGGCATTTGGATTGATTACTTTTTTCTAAGGTAGAACATCCTAACCGCGGTGAACGGAGTCAGTCAATTTATCGCTGGGTGCCGCGTTACACTCGGCGCAGCCAATGCGCCGCACTTGGCGGTAGCGTCGGTTTGTGGCGCGCAGTGTTCGAGGTGATGTGCGTCGGCCGGCCCAGGAAAAGAAAAAGCCCACAGAGCAAGTGTCTGTGGGCTTTTTCGACATTCTCAGGATGGCCTGGGAATGAATATTGGTGCCGGCGGCAGGAATCGAACTCGCGACCCCCTGATTACAAGTCAGGTGCTCTACCAACTGAGCTACACCGGCGAGAGGGCGCAATTATGCATAATTTGACGCCCTAAGACAAGCCTGCGGGCGACTTATTTTTTTACCGCCGATTGCGCGCTGCTTTTGTGCGCGGCGTGGCTCTTGGCCGCTTTGCCACGGTGCGTGGTTGCGTGCTTGCTTTTGCCATGAGCCGGTTTGGCTTTCGCTTGTGATTTGGCGCTGGCTTTGGCTTGTGGTTTTGCCTTCACAGCGCTGGCGGCTTTGACCGTCTGGCCCGGCTTGTTGTTCTTGATTTTGCTGGTCTTGGCCTTGTCGGCGGTAACCGTCGTTTTTGCCGCTACCGGACTCTTTTTACCAGGTTTGCCTGGTTTGCTCGGTTTTGCTGCTGTATTCGCCTTGGCGGTGGCGGGCTTGGTTTTGGCGTTGATCTTGGTGTTGATCTTGGCGTGGCGCTTGCCGTGATGTGCTTTAGCGTGCGTCGCTTTGCGACGCGCGCGGTGTTTGGCGCTGGTCGCATGGCTGGACGGGGCGGCCGTGCTAGAGCCATCGGGCGCGGTATAGGTTGCGTGGGTAATCGCGGTGCTTTTGCTGTGGTGAGTCGCGGCCGGTTGGGTGCTTGGCACATCGCCCGGCAGCGGGGTGTCGGGTGTGGGGTCGGCGGCGAAAGACAGGCTGGCGCTGAAGAGCAGTGCCGCGCCCAAGGCGTTGAGGGCCAGTTTTAGGTGCATGGAGGTCCAATCACATCTCGGTCAAAGCCGAGGGCTAGTCTTGCATTGGTGGAGGATGAAAACGTCGAATATGTTAACATGGTGACGCTGCCTGTATGTGTACCGTTGGTCTAAATAAATCATCTAGTGTGTGCCTGGAGTGAGTGGGAATGAATTTGCGTTGGATTTTTTCGCGCACCGTAGCTATGTCGTTAGCATTGTGCATGGCCGCATGCGGTCATGGAACCAATAACAGCGCGGACGCGGCCAGTAGCGCTGCGGATGGCGTGTCTCAGAAAGTCTATGTCGTCGGTAGCGATGCCAGTTATGCGCCATTCGAGTACACCAATGATCGTCAAGCGGTGGTGGGCTTCGATGTTGATGTATTGACTGCGATTGCCGCGAAAAGCGGTTTTAAAGTCAAGTTTGTCAATACGCCCTGGGAGGGGATTTTTGCCACCCTGATTCAGGGGCATCGCGACATATTGGCGTCGTCGATTACCATTACCCCTGAGCGCATGCGGAGTATGGACTTTTCCGATAGCTATTTTGTCGGGCGTCAGTTGATGGCGGTGGCCAAAACCCAAGAAGAGGTGCGTTCGTTTCAAGATCTGAAAAGCAAGCGCGTGGCGGTGCAAGTTGGCACCACCGCCGACACTTTGGTGCAGAGGTTGCAAGGCGTGAATAGCATCAACCTCAAGCGCTATCAGACGATGCCGCAGGCCATGATTGCGCTGACACAGGGCGAGGTGGATGCCGCGGTGGGTGACAATGGTGAGGTGAGTAACTTTGTGCACGCCCATGCGCAAAGCGGGGTATATACCATCGAGGATAGCGCTAGCTTTGCTCCTGAGCGTTATGGCTTCGCTGTTAAGAAGGGTAATCAGGCATTGCTCGATAAGATTAATTCCGGTTTGGCGGCAGTGCGCGCCGATGGAACTTACGATGCGATCTATAAAAAATATTTTGGTGAAAGCAAGTAATCGGGCCGCTGCCGCTCTCTGTGAGCAAGCTGCGGCGGGCATGCGAGAAACTTGTGGTCGTGATAGAATCGACCCTGTTTGCCAACACAAAAAGATAAGCTCTAACTCATGACCGACCAGCTTTTTGCCAAGGAAACGATTCCAGTCAGTCTGGAAGAGGAAATGCGTCGCTCCTATCTTGATTACGCGATGAGCGTAATCGTCGGACGTGCATTGCCGGACGTGCGTGACGGTCTCAAGCCGGTACATCGCCGTGTACTGTTCGCCATGCATGAACTCTCCAATGATTGGAACCGAGCCTACAAGAAGTCCGCGCGGATTGTCGGCGATGTAATCGGTAAGTATCACCCGCACGGGGATACCGCGGTATATGACACCATCGTGCGCATGGCCCAGCCCTTTAGCTTGCGTTATCCACTGGTGGATGGCCAAGGTAACTTTGGTTCGGTCGACGGAGATAATGCCGCCGCGATGCGTTATACCGAAATCCGCATGGCGCGCATTGCACATGAATTGCTGTCGGATATCGATAAAGAAACCGTCGATTTCGGCGCCAACTACGACGGCTCGGAACACGAGCCGCTGATTCTGCCCGCAAAAATCCCCAACCTGCTGATCAACGGCAGTTCGGGTATTGCGGTCGGCATGGCGACCAATATTCCGCCGCACAACTTGCCGGAAGTGATTGATGCCTGCCTGGCTCTGCTGGCGAACTCCGACCTGACCATTGATGAACTGATTGATATTATCCCGGCGCCTGACTTCCCGACCGCCGCCATCATCTATGGCACCACCGGGGTGCGCGAAGGCTATCGCACCGGTCGTGGTCGCGTCATTATGCGCGCGCGCTCGCACTTCGAAGATATTGGCCGTGGCGAGCGCCAGGCGATTATCGTCGACGAGCTGCCATACCAGGTAAATAAGGCGCGCTTGCTGGAACGCATTAGCGAACTGGTGCGCGAGAAAACGCTCGAGGGTATTTCCGATCTGCGTGACGAGTCGGATAAGTCAGGCATGCGCATGGTGATCGAGCTCAAGCGCGGCGAAATGCCCGAGGTGGTGCTGAACCATCTCTACAAGATGACCCAGTTGCAAGATAGCTTCGGCATCAATATGGTGGCGCTGGTCGATGGTCAGCCGCGTTTGCTGAATTTGAAGCAGGTACTGGAAGAGTTCCTGCGTCACCGGCGCGAAGTAGTGACGCGACGCACGATCTTTGAACTGAAGAAAGCGCGCGAGCGTGGTCACGTGCTGGAAGGTTTGGCCGTGGCGCTGTCCAGCGTCGATGAAATCATTGCGATGATCAAGGCGTCCGAATCGCCGGCAGTGGCCAAAGCCGGCTTGATGTCGCGCCCTTGGCGCTCCAGTCTGGTTGAGGGCATGTTGTCGCGCGTTGATCAGAGCAAGGCGCGTCCCGATGGTTTGGATGAAGGCTTGGGCTTGTGCGCCGAAGGCTATCGTCTGTCCGAAACCCAGGCGCAGGCGATTCTCGATTTGCGCTTGCAACGGTTGACCGGTCTCGAGCAGGACAAGATCGTCAGCGAGTATCAAGAGATCATGGGTACGATTCTGGACTTGATCGATATCCTGGAGCGGCCGGAACGTATCAACCAGATTATTTCCGACGAGTTGATTGCGATCAAAACCCAGTTTGGCGATGCGCGCCGTTCTGAAATTGAACCGTTTGGCGGCGACATCAATATTGAAGATTTGATCACCCCGCAGGACATGGTGGTGACGGTGTCGCACACCGGCTACATCAAGACGCAGCCGATGGATGATTACCGCGCGCAACGTCGCGGCGGGCGTGGCAAGCAGGCCACGGCAACCAAGGATGATGACTTCGTCGAAACCTTGTTTGTTGCCAATACTCACGACTATGTGCTGTGCTTCTCTTCGTTTGGTCGTTGCTACTGGATCAAGGTTTACGATCTGCCACAAGGCGGCCGCGCCAGTCGTGGCAAGCCTATCGTCAATGTATTGCCGTTGTCGGATGGCGAGAAGATCAACGCCATGTTGCCGATCAAGGCCTTTACCGACGATCAGTATGTGTTCATGTGCACCGCCAACGGTACGGTTAAGAAAACCGCGCTGGCCGACTTCTCTCGTCCGCGTTCCGCCGGGATTATTGCTCTGGATCTGGATGAGGGTGACAAGTTGATTGGCGTGGCGCTAACCGCCGGCAGTCATGAAGTCATGCTGTTCTCCAGCCATGGCAAGGCCGTGCGCTTTGCCGAAAGCGATGTGCGCGCCATGGGCCGTACCGCGCGCGGTGTGCGCGGCATGGAATTGCCAGAAGGCGGGCAGGTGATTTCGCTGCTGGTTTCCGAAGGCGAAGAAGGTCAGGTCTTGACCGCGACCGAAAACGGCTATGGCAAGCGCACCCCGATCGCTGATTATCGCAAGAGTCATCGCGGCACTCAGGGCGTGATTGCCATCGACACCTCTGAACGTAACGGCAAGCTGGTAACCGCCACCCTCGTGGTTGAAAGCGACGAAGTGATGCTGATTACCACGGGCGGCGTGCTGATTCGCACTCGGGTTTCCGAAGTTCGCGAAACCGGGCGCGCGGCTCAGGGCGTGCGCTTGATCAATCTGGATGAGGGTGAACATCTGATCGGGCTGGAAAAAGTTGCTGAAAGCGATGCCGATGAAGATGAATTGTCTGATGTCGTAGCGCTGGATGACAGCGCTGTGGCCGATGACTTGCCTGCGGGAGACTTGCCGGAGTGATCGCCGACGCCGCCAACCCCCGGGTTCTTGATGTGTTAAGTCAGTTGTTTGTGACTTTGCCGCATTGCCGCGCGCTGGGAATCACTTATGTCGGCACCGAGGGGCGCAAGCCCATGCTCAAGGTCGACTGGAGCGAGGGCTTGGTCGGCAATCCAGTGCGCGGGGTTATCCACGGCGGAGTGATTACCACGCTAGTGGATACCTGCAGCGCGGTGGCGGTAGCGGCGCAGTTGCCGGATTTCGAAACCATTGCCACGCTGGACTTACGCATCGATTATCTGCGGGCGGCAACCCCGGGACGCGCTATCTTATGTCGCGCCGAGTGTTATCGCCTGGCGAATCAGGTCGCCTTTACCCGAGCAGTGTGTTTTCACGATGATATCGAGCATCCGATTGCTCATGGCGTGGCAACCTTCATGCGTGAATCCAGCCCGGTGCCCATGGTCAGCGAGGTGGGCGCATGAGCGAGTTCATGCAGCGGTTTAATCACTTGCGAGATCAACTCGACTTCGATCAAATCATCGACTCAATTCCGTATGCGCGATCGATTGGCGTGGAATTTGGCCTGAATCAGGACGGCGAACTGACCTTCAGTTTGCCGTTCTCAACCAGTAATGTTGGCAACACCACTTTGCCGGCACTGCATGGCGGGTTGATCGGTGGTTTTCTGGAAAATGCCGCACTGTTGCATTTGATGTGGCACCGCGAATCGGTTGAAACGCCAAAAATCGTTAATTTTTCCCTGGACTATTTACGTCCCGGGCGTGCGCAAACACTGTTTGCGCGCTGTGAAATCACCAAGCAGGGCAAGCGCGTGGCGCATGTTCTGATCGAAGCCTGGCAAGATAGCCAGGACAAGCCGGTCGCAGTGGCGCGCGCGCACTTTCTGCTGGCGACCGCGCCTTAAACGGAATGTCTGCAAACTGAATTAAAGGACAGTCATGGCAAAGGTCTATAACTTCTCCTCAGGCCCGGCAATGTTGCCGCATTCGGTGCTGGCCGAAGCGCAGAGCGAGCTGCTTGATTGGCATGGCAGCGGCATGAGCGTGATGGAAATGAGTCATCGCGGCAAAGAGTTCATGCAGATTATTCATGACGCCGAGCACGATTTGCGCGAGTTGCTGGAGGTGCCCAGCAACTACAAAGTGCTATTCCTTCAGGGGGGCGGCTCGATGCAGTTCTCCATGGTGCCGCTTAATCTATTGGGTAGTCACAAATCGATCGATGTGGTAAATACCGGCCACTGGGCCAAACTTGCCATTAAAGAAGCCAAACACTACACCAAGGTCAATGTGGTGGCTTCGAGCGAAGATCGCAATTTTTCGTATGTGCCAGCGGAAGACACCTGGCAGTGCGACCCGAATGCCGCCTATCTGCATTACACCGCGAACGAAACGATCGGTGGATTGCAGTGCCCGTTTATCCCGACTCCTTCCGTGCCCCTGGTTTGTGATATGTCGTCCGAATTCCTGTCGCATCCGGTTGATGTCAGCCGTTTTGGCCTGATTTATGCTGGCGCGCAAAAGAATGTCGGTCCATCGGGGTTAACCGTGGTGATCGTGCGCGATGACTTATTGGATCGCGCGCTACCGAGCACCCCAACCATGATGAATTATCGGGTGCATGCCGACGCGGACTCGATGTACAACACGCCGCCGACTTATTCGATCTACATGGCGGGTTTGGTGCTCAAATGGCTGAAAGAGCAGGGCGGCCTAAAAGGGATTAACGCGCGCAACGAAGAAAAGGCCGGGCTGTTGTATCACGCCATTGAAGCCAGCGGTGGGTTCTATACCACGCATATTGAGACGCCATATCGTTCCAAAATGAACGTGACCTTCAGTTTGCGCGACGAAACGCTGAATGACGCTTTTGTTATCGAAGCCAAGAAGAACGGGCTGGTGCAAATCAAGGGCCACCGCGTGGTCGGAGGCATGCGCGCTTCGATCTACAATGCAATGCCGATCGAAGGCGTGAAGATGTTGGTCAGCTTTATGCTGGATTTTGCCCGGCAGCACGGTTAAGTTCCGCGGCGCGATCCGGCTAGCAGCTTGACGGGCTTAATGAATCGCAGCGCGGTTTGTCGCCGATTGCGGTTAAGTCCGACAGGCTGCTAGAGGGCGAAAGCCCTTTTCCAACCAAACGGCAAGCGAATGGGAGGCGGAGCATGTTGAGCAGCAATACTTTGCAGATTTTGCAGCAGGTCTGGGAACAGGGCGAGCAACACGATCAGCAAACGCCAGTGCATCATGATAAATGGCGCAACATCACGCCCGATACCGGGCGGTTTTTGTATCAATTGCTGCGAGCCAGCAGCGCGCGGCGCATTCTCGAAATCGGCACTTCTAACGGCTATTCCACCATGTGGCTGGCCTTGGCCGCGGGCCAAGGCCAGGGGCACGTCAGCAGTCTGGATATCTCCGCAGATAAGCAGCAGCAGGCATTGAGCAATTTACGTTTGATCAATGTGGAAAATCAGGTGTCCTTGCTGCATGGCGATGCCGGCGATTGGTTGCGGGCACTGGAAGCGAGCCCGATCGATTTCCTGTTTCTTGACGCCGACCGTGGCCAGTATGTGGATTGGTGGCCATCGATTCAGCGCGTTTTACGCCCAGGCGGCCTGGTGGTTATGGATAATGCGCTGTCGCATGTCGCCGAGTGCGCGCCGTTTGTGGGGCTGGTGCTTGCGACCCTTGGCTATCTCGCGGAAACTTACCCGATCGGCAAAGGCCAATTTGTCATCCTGAAAGACGAGTGATGGTGTCTGAACAGCAACTAAAGCAACACCGCGATGGTATCGATGCAATTGATGCGCAAATTCTCGACCTATTGAATCAGCGCGCCTTGCATGCGCGCGCTATTGGTGAAATCAAGGGTAGCGGCGTGGTCTATCGCCCCGAGCGCGAGGCGCAGGTTTTGCGCCGTATCAAAACCTTGAATCAGGGGCCGCTGTCGGGTGAATCGGTGGCGCGGCTGTTTCGCGAGGTCATGTCCGAGTGTCTGGCGCTGGAACGTCCGCTGTCGATTGCCTACCTTGGTCCGGAAGGCACCTTTACCCAGCTGGCGGCAATCAAGCATTTTGGCCATGCCGCGCGCACGGTCGCCTGTTCTTCGGTCGACGAGGCGTTTCGCCTGGTTGAATCGCGCACTCTGGATTACCTGGTGGCGCCGGTTGAAAACTCAACCGAAGGCGCCGTGGGTCGCACTCTGGATTTGATGATTTCCAGTCCGCTAAAAATCTGCGGCGAAGTGGTGCTGCGCATTCATCACCATCTATTGCGGCGCGCCAGCGACACTCAGCCAGTGCGTCGCGTGTATGCGCATGCGCAAGCCTTGGCGCAATGCCATGAATGGCTGAATAAAAATCTGCCGGCGAATGTGGAGCGTGTTTCGGTGGCCAGCAACGCCGAAGCCGCGCGCCTGGCCAGCCAGGAAGACGGTACGGCGGCACTGGCGGGGCAAGCGGCGGCCGAGCGTTATCAACTGGATAAAATCGCCGAGAATATCGAGGACGAACCTAATAACACCACTCGCTTTCTGGTTCTGGGCCAGCAGGGCGTTGGCGCCACCGGGCACGACAAAACTTCGTTGGTGGTGGCCGCGCCCAATCGCGCGGGGGCCCTGTACACCATGCTGGCGCCGATTGCCGAACACGGCGTATCGATGACCAAGCTCGAGTCGCGTCCGGCGCGCACCGGCTTGTGGGAGTATGTTTATTTCATCGATATGGAAGGGCATCAGAGCGATACCGCGGTAGTCACCGCGTTGCAGGCGCTGGAAAATCGCGCGGCGTTTATCAAGGTTTTGGGCTCTTATCCGCTCGCGGTGATTTAATAACCATGTCGATTCAATCGGTTTGTTTGTTTTGCGGCGCTAGCCGTGGCGCGCGACCAGAGTATCAACAGGCCGCGCGTGAATTTGGCCTTACCCTGGCTGAACAAGGGTTGACCCTGGTGTATGGCGCTGGCAATGTCGGGCTGATGGGCGTGGCCGCGGACGCCGCGCTGGAAGCCGGCGGCAAGGTGATTGGGGTGATTCCCGAATTTCTCAAGGACAAGGAAGTCGCGCATCTTGGTTTGAGCGAACTCCATGTCACGCAAACCATGCATCAGCGCAAGGCGCTGATGGCGCAACTTTCAGATGCATTTGTCGCGCTGCCAGGTGGTTTTGGCACTTTTGACGAGCTGTTTGAAATCCTGACTTGGGCGCAGCTCTCGGTACACAATAAGCCGGTGGCTTTGTTGAATGTCGCAGGCTTTTACCAACCGCTGATGGCGCTGGCGCGCCAAGCCGTAGCCGAGGGCTTTGTCGCGCAACGGAATCTCGAATTATTTTCCCTGGCGGAAGACGTGCCGGGGTTGTTGGCGCGGCTACGTGCCTATCGCGCGCCAATGAGCGGCACACGGCTGGAGTTGGCGCAGACCTGACTGAAATGGAGAATGGCATGACCCCCGCCGAGCTGGTACCCGAGTACATCCGCGCAATCGCCCCGTATCAGGCGGGCAAACCGATCGCCGAACTGGCGCGCGAGATGGACCTGGACCCCGCGTCCATCGTGAAGCTGGCCTCGAATGAAAGCCCGCTAGGCATGTCGCCGCGGGTGCGCGCGGCGCTTGAAGCCGCGCTGCCGGCCCTGGCGCGCTATCCCGACAGTAATGGCTTCGAACTTAAAAGCCTGATCGCTCGCCAGCTCGGGCTGAGCGCGCAACAAATTGTACTGGGCAATGGCTCCAACGACATTATCGAACTGGTGGTGCGCACCTTCTTGCCGCCTGGCAGCTCCAGCGTGTTCGCTCAACATTCGTTCGCGGTTTATGACTTGGCGACACAGGCCGCCGGCGCGCGCGGGATCGAAGTGCCGGCGCGCAACTTCGGTCATGATCTGCCGGCGATGCGCGCGGCGATTCGCGCCGATACCCGTGTTGTCTTTCTGACCAATCCCAATAACCCCACCGGCACCAGTTGCGCGCCGGAGGAGTTGCTGAGCTTCCTGGAATCGATGCCGTCGCAAGTTTTGGTGGTGCTTGATGAGGCCTATACCGATTTTATGCCACCAGAACGTCAGCCGGATAGCGTGGCCTGGCTTGAGCGTTTTCCCAATCTGCTGCTGGCGCGCACCTGCTCCAAAGTCTATGGTTTGGCTGGGCTGCGTGTGGGTTATGGCTTGATGCATCCGGACGTGGCCGCCTTGCTTAACCGCGTGCGCCAGCCGTTTAACGTGAATAGCCTGGCTTTGTGCGCGGCGAGCGCGGCGCTGCAAGACACGCAATTCCTGTCGCAAGCGCTGCAGTTGAATCGCGACGGCATGCGGCAGATTACGCAGGCATTGACCCGTTTGGGCTTGCCGTACATTCCCTCGCACGCCAATTTTGTCACCTTTCATGTGTCCGATGGGCGCGCGCTGTTTCAACGCCTGTTGCGTCAAGGAGTGATCATTCGCTCTCTGGCCTCTTATGGCCTGGTGAACAGTTTGCGGGTCACCATCGGCCTGCCCGAAGAAAATCAGCGGTTTATCGCCGCGCTGGAAGCCGCGCTGTGATTAAGTAGTCAGGAGCTCGCATGATTATCGTAATGGCCCCCGGGGCAACCGAAGAGCAGATCCAGTCCATCGTGGCGCGCATCCGCGCCGCCGGACTGGCCGAGCACCTGTCGCGCGGCACCGAGCGCACTTTGATCGGCGCGATCGGCGATGAGCGCGCATTAGAGGCGGCGTTGTTCGAACGCATGCCAGGCGTCGAGCGCGCGATGCGCGTGGTCAAGGAATACCAGATCGTGGCGCGCGAAACCCAGCCGCGCTCCAGTGTTGTGCAGATTCGTGGCGTGGCGTTCGGCGCGGAGACGGTGCAAGTGATTGCCGGACCCTCGGCGGTGGAAAGCCAGGAGCAAATTATGGCTGCGGCGCAAGCCGTGTCCAGCGCGGGTTGCCGCCTGCTGCATGGCGCGGCGTTCAAGCAGCGCGATAATCCGTATAGCTTTCAGGGGCTGGGGGTTGATGGCCTGGAGTTGCTGGGCGCGGCGGGGCGCGCGCATGGATTGCCGGTACTGAGCGAGCTGACCGACGCGCGCCTGGTCGAGGCCTTTTTGGAGTTCGACGTCGATGCTTTTGTGATTGGCGCGCGCCATATGAGCAATGCCGACTTACTCAAGGAAGTCGGCCGCTTGAACAAGCCGGTGATTCTTAAGCGTGGCGCGGCGGCGACTTTGACCGAGTGGCTGATGGCCGGGGAATACATTGCCGCTGGTGGCAACCACAACATTATCTTTTGTGAGTGTGGGGTGAAAAGCTTTGAACCCAGCTATCGCACCATGCTGGATATGAGCGCCATCGTGACCCTCAAGCAAGAAACCCATTTACCGGTGATTGTCGAGCCTGCTTACGCGGCGGGACATGCCTGGATGGTGCCTAGCCTGGCGTTGGCGGCGCTGGCGGCGGGCGCCGATGGTCTGCTGCTTGATGTACACCCCAATCCGGCACAGGCGTTGTGCCATGCCGAGCAGGCGTTGCTGCCGGCGCAGCTGGCCGAGCTGATGCCGCGCCTGGCCGCGGTGGCGCAGGCACTGGGGCGCGCGCTGTGATAGGGCGAGGGCGCGCATAGCGAGCAGTCATCGTGCAGGCCAATCATCTGCCGGATTTGAACGCGCGTGATTTGGCGCAGGTACTTGCTATTTTGTAGACAGTGCTTCCCGAATACGAAATCCGGGCCTTCCGCTCCCGGGTGACTGGTCGCGCCAAACCCTGCGCTGAATCTTGATCTGGCGGTGTTGACTGATCTGCCCTTCTCGTTGGAGCGGATGAACACGATTAACGGCGCCTTTGATCAGTCGGATTTGACTATCCGCGTGGATGTGGTGGACCGGGTCACGGCTAGTGATGCTTTTCGTTGAATCATCGAGCGCGATAAGGTCATTCTTCAGCCCGGTGCGAGGCGACCATAGCGGTGCTATCTCGAATGTGCGAGTTCCCAGTAGGGAACATCGATTTTCTACCTCTTTGAGTGCGATGCAACAACACTTCTTTCATGATCCCGCTTTGCCGTTTGTCGAATCGCGCCGGGCGCAGCATAGCCGCGCTTGCTATCGCGCGCATTCGCATCCGACCTTGTCCATCGGCGCGGTGGATGCCGGCTATTCCACGCTAACGGTGGATGGCGCGGCGCCGCTACGCCTAGCGCCGGGTGATGTGGTGTTGATTGCTCCGCATCGAGCGCATGCATGCAATCCCGATCGAGGCGCGGCGTGGAGCTATCAGATGTTGTATCTGGATCCGGCCTGGGCGCATCGGCTACTCTCCGAAGAAGCGGATGATGAGTTGGCGTCGCAATGGATCGCACAGCCCGCGGCGCGGCAAGATAGTTATCAGCAATTGTGTCGTTTGAATCAATCCTTGTTTAGCCCGCTGGATATCAATCACAAAGAAAGCCTGTTGGTTGAATACGTTGGCCAGTGCTTGTGTCGCGAACCCTTGGCACTGTCCGCGCAGCCCCCTTCGTGGTTGACGCATGTCCAGTTCTTGCTGGAGCAACAATGCCATGAAGTTTGGCCGTTAGCACAGCTAGCGGCCAAAGTTGGCCTGGGACGGTATCACTTCATTCGCGCGTTTCGCGCATTTACCGGCATGACCCCGCATGCGTTTCAGCTTGATTGCCGTATTAACCGGGCGCGCATCCTGTTGCGCGCTGGTTGCCCTGCCGCGGAATTGGCGCAAACGCTGGGGTTTTCCGATCAAAGCCATTTCCATCATGCCTTTAAGCAAAGAGTCGCCGTGACTCCACGGCAATACGCGCGCGGCGAAGTTTAAACGCCCTTTGCTGAGCGCACTTTTTCACAATATTTCCTCGGGTAATCGTTCAATACTTCGGTCTTTCTTGAGACGGGTGGGGGGTATTGTGGATTGGCATCGATTTGTATTACTTATCGCCGCGCATTTTTTGGCCTTGCTGAGCCCCGGGCCGGACTTCTTTTTGCTGATGCGCTATGCCTTATTGCAAGGCGCGCGGGTGGCGGCGCTGGCCAGTTTGGGTATCGCCCTGGCGAATGGCGTGTTTATTGTTGCGGCAATCGCCGGAGTGACCTTATTGCGCGATCAGCCGTTGGCGTATGCGCTGCTGTATTGGAGTGGCTGTGCGTACCTCGCGTGGCTGGGCTGGCGTTTTTGGCATGAACCCGCGCCCATCTTGTCTCAAGATGCGGCTGTTTCGAATCAAGGTACTTTCAGCGTTTCGATACGTGCCCCGCTAATCACCGGATTTCTGTCCGGGATTCTTAATCCGAAGAATGCGCTGTTCTATCTGGCGCTGTTTAGCTTGATCGTTGGGCGAGATACACCGGTCTTCTGGCAGTCGGCCTGTGGCCTGTGGATGTTTTTCGCGGTGCTGTGCTGGGATTGCGCGCTGTCGGCGGCGCTCGGGCATCCACGTGTGGTAGCTAGATTTTCCGCGCGTCTGGCTCTGATTCAGCGCGCGAGCGCGCTGATATTGTGGTTGATTTCGGCCGGTATGTTGTGGAGCCGGGTCTAGGGACCTCTGTTAGAGCGGGTCCCGGCCAGTTGGCCTCCTTTGGGCGCTAACCAGGGACCGCGCCGATGTGCTGCGGGGCGTCATCGCTAATTGGCCACCAATTGCACTTGGCGCCGACATAGGCGTGCGATGCCGGACTTAGTGGTAATGGGCCATCCAGCAGGCCGGCGCGCAGCCGCAATACTTGCGGCAAGGATGCGCGTGAACTGTAAACCGGGGATCCGCAATGGCGGCAGAAATGGCGCAGTTTTCCCGGAGAAGATTCATAGGCTTGCAACTGATCTTCGCCGGCGACCCATTCAAACGCGGCGCGCTCAACGGGGATCACCGCGGCAAATGGCCCGCCTTGAGCCTTGCGGCATTGTTGGCAGTAGCAAATCCGTAGCGCGCCGAGTTCGCCGCGCACGCGAAAGCGAATTGCGCCGCACAGGCAGCTACCGTTATAGCTTGGTGACGACATGTGCCCCCCAGTTTGGTTGGTGTGGCGAGGGTATGATGCATGACTATATTCTATAATTATATCTTGCTGTTCTGCGCTTGATTTGCGGCGCCTGCGCCTTGAGTGGCATGGTCTGGGCGCTTCTGCGGCGCCCGGGACTGACACGGCGCGCTCGCCGTGCGAATACAAATCTGAACTTCCTTGTTGTTTTGTATTTCATATCGAATGTTCGATATCGAATCTATATTTCAACTCATAATTTCACGGTTATTTGCTTTTTTTAGTGATTTTATAGTGAAAGAGTAATTTATTATTGATACAAGCAGTGTTTATCATTGCTTATAGCCAAATTTAAAGAAAAAATCACTGTCTGTGAATGGTTTTATTTGTTCAAATATCAACATTGTTTGCGCTGATTTTTAAAAATATCGTTAAAAATCTAGGTCGCAAATAGCGTTTAGCGACAAACGTGTCGCACAAACATAAGTTATGGAATGGCGATTTTTCTAGCTGTACGTTTTCGAACACACTACGTTTGTGGTGTATTTTTTTGTGGATATGAATGAAAATAATGTTAAATATCAGTTACCTATGCTAATATAGCATCAGCTATTTCCCTGTTTTTAGTTGCTGGGATCGCTCAAATCACGCCATGGGCAGTTGCCGATCTTGATGTGAATCAAGTGCAATGTTCGATTTCGAATGTATCTTGGCTTCGAAAGCACACATCATTTTCGTTTTCGAAATTGGAGATGGCATGGAAGCCCTGACACGAAGCGCAGTTGCAGCAGACCCCTGGAATGGATTTGTTTCCGGAGACTGGCAAGCCAACGTAGATGTACGCAATTTCATTCAACTCAATTACACCCCCTATCTGGGTGGCGCTGAGTTTCTCGCACCGGCCACGGAGCGCACCAAGCTTCTATGGAATAGCCTGGGCGACTTGCTGCAGCAAGAACGGGCTCGCGGTGTGCTGGATGTGTCTTGCGATCGCGCCAGTAGCATTACCGCTCATGACGCGGGCTACATCGACCAAGACAATGAAGTGATCGTCGGCCTGCAAACCGATGCGCCGCTAAAGCGCGCCATTATGCCCAATGGCGGTCTGCGCATGGTGGAAAGCGGCCTGGCGGCTTATGGCTTCGAACTTGATCCGATGATCAAAGAGGTTTGGGGCAAGTACCGCAAAGATCACAACCAAGGTGTGTTTGATGTGTATACCCCGGAAATACTCGCCGCGCGCAAGTCAGCGGTGATCACCGGGCTGCCTGATGCCTATGGTCGTGGTCGTATCATCGGCGACTACCGGCGCGTGGCGCTCTACGGCACCGACTTTCTACGTAGCGATCGTCAGCGCCAGTTTCATTCGCTGGACAAAGCCGTATTTAATGAAGATATTCTGCGTCAACGTGAAGAGTTAAGCGAACAATTCCGCGCGCTCGATGAGCTGCGTGAAATGGCCGCCAAGTATGGCTGTGATATCAGCCGCCCGGCCAGCAATGCGCGCGAAGCGGTGCAATGGACCTACTTTGCCTATCTGGCCGCGGTCAAAGAGCAAAATGGCGCCGCCATGTCACTGGGACGGATCTCGACCTTCCTGGATATCTATATTCAGCGCGACCTGGATGCCGGCACCCTCAGCGAAATTCAAGCTCAAGAGATGATTGATGATGTGGTGATCAAACTGCGTATCGTCCGCTTTTTGCGCACGCCAGAGTACGATCAACTGTTCTCGGGCGACCCAACCTGGGTCACCGAATCGATCGGTGGTGTCGGTGAAGATGGCCGTCCTCTGGTTTCGAAAAGTAGCTTCCGTTTCCTGAATACCCTGTACAACCTTGGACCCGCTCCAGAACCCAATCTGACGGTTCTGTGGTCTACCGAACTGCCGCGTGGCTTTAAAGATTTTTGTGCCCGGGTTTCGATCGACACCAGTGCGATCCAGTTTGAAAACGATGACTTGATGCGCCCGTATTGGGGTGACGATTATGGCATCGCCTGCTGTGTTTCGGCGATGCGAATTGGCAAGCAAATGCAGTTCTTTGGCGCGCGCGCCAACTTGGCCAAGGCGCTGCTGTACGCGATCAATGGCGGCGTGGATGAAAAGAGCGGTGTAACGGTTGCGCATGGCTTTGAGCCCATCAAGGGGGACGTGCTCGACTACGATGAAGTGATGGCGCATTTCGGCAAGATGATGGACTGGTTGGCCGAAACCTACGTCAAGGCACTCAACTGCATTCACTTTATGCACGACAAATACTCTTACGAGCGGATTGAAATGGCGCTGCATGATCGCGATATCTTGCGCACTATGGCCTGCGGGATTGCCGGTCTATCGGTTGCCGCCGACTCGCTCTCAGCCATTAAATTTGCCAAGGTGAGCGTGGTTCGCAATGAGGCAGGTATCGCCACTGACTTCAAGATTGACGGCGAATATCCCGCCTACGGTAACAATGATGACCGGGCTGACAGTATTGCTGTCTGGCTGACCACCACCTTTATGGACAAGATCAAGGCGCAACCGGCCTTCTACCGCAATGCCACACCAACGCAATCGGTACTGACCATTACCTCTAATGTGGTCTATGGCAAAAAGACCGGCAATACCCCGGATGGCCGACGCGCGGGCGCGCCGTTTGCTCCTGGCGCCAATCCGATGAATGGCCGTGACGTTAAAGGCTTTGTGGCCGCGGGGGCCTCGGTCGCCAAGTTGCCGTATGCGTCGGCGCAGGACGGCATCAGTTGGACCGCCTCGGCAACCCCGAGCTCGCTGGGGCGCACCGAAGAAGAACGCATCGTTAACTTGTCTAATTGTCTGGATGGTTTTTCAGCCGCCGGAGGGTTCCATGTCAACGTCAATGTGTTCAATCGAGAAACGCTATTGGATGCGATGGATCACCCCGAGCTCTATCCCCAATTGACCATCCGCGTTTCTGGATATGCGGTGAATTTTGTCAAACTGACGCGTGAACAGCAGCTGGATGTGATTGGCCGGACTTTCCACGCCACAATGTAACCCGGCCGGCCGGGGTCTTTCCCGGCCGGCGCTCGTTTTTGCCGTAGAGGCCTGTTGCCAACTTGATTTAGGCCTGCCCGGTCAACGAATTTTCTTGCTTATGGGTGCTTGCTTTATGACTACAGCGACTTCTATGATTTTGGTCATCAACTGCGGCAGTTCCTCTCTTAAATTTGCATTGCAGGCAGTTGGCGCGCGCGAACCCGTGCTCTCTGGGCTAGCCGAATGCCTCGGTCTTGACGATGCGCGCATTACCTTCAAATCCCCTTTGGGAAAATCAACTCTGACATTAAATGGCGGACGTCACGCTGAGGCGATGGCGGCGGTCACGCAAGAGCTTGAAAACCAGGGCTTGCTCGCGCAAGTCGTGGCGGTCGGCCATCGGATTGTCCACGGAGGAGAGCGGTTTCATGCCTCGGTGCTGATTAATGATGACGTGATTGCAGGTATTGAAGCCTGCTGCGAATTAGCGCCATTGCACAACCCCGGGCATCTGGTCGGTATTCGCGCCGCTCAGCGCGCCTTTCCCGGTTTGCCTCAGGTCGCGGTGTTTGATACCGCGTTTCACCAAACCATGGCTGCCGATGCTTTTATGTACGCGGTGCCCATTCGCTTCTATCAAGACTACGGCGTACGTCGCTATGGCATGCATGGTACAAGTTGTCGCTTTATTGCGGACGAAGCGATTCGGGAACTTGGCTTAGACCCCCAAGACCATGGAATCGTGGTGGCCCACTTGGGTAACGGGGCCTCGGCAACCGCGATCAAAAACGGACGTAGCGTCGACACCAGTATGGGGATGACTCCGCTGGAAGGGCTGGTGATGGGTACGCGCTGTGGGGATATCGACCCCGCCGCCGTGACCTACATCGCGCGACGAGAACAGCTGGACCTGGATGGTATTGATCATCTGCTCAACCAGCAAAGTGGTCTATTGGGCATTTCGGGCTTATCCAGTGATTGTCGCGCACTCGAAGAAGCGGCGGCCAATGGGCATGTCAACGCGCGCTTGGCGCTTGAGATGTTTGCCCACCGTTTGGCGCGCAGCATTGGCGGGTTGGTCTCCTCGCTTGATCGGTTTGATGCCTTGGTCTTTACCGGCGGGATTGGCGAAAATTCAGCCTTGCTGCGTCGTATGACACTGGAGCGGCTGCAAGTGCTGGGAATGAAAATTGATGAAGAAGCCAACCAGCGCGCGGTTCGCGGGCAAAGTGGCGTCATCAGTCTCCAAGGACCAACCGCGCTGGTGCTGAATACCAACGAAGAATGGATGATCGCGCGCGACACCGCCGAATTGGCGCGGATTGTCGGCTTTGCCCCGTTGATCAGCCGTCCGGCCGCGGACTCAAGCGCTCCGGAGTGCTACCACTCTTAAGCTCAGGGGCCTGGCGCCAGGCCAGCGTCTGATGCCACTGCCGTCGATTGCCGGGTAAACAGCATGACTTGACACCCCAGCTCCGGCGGCAGTAGCAAACGACTCAGATCGGGGCGTGGTTCTAGTTTGAAATTCCGCTGCGCCTGGTAGTCGCCCCAGTTGCCACTGGCAAATTGGTGTTGGCTCAGTATTACGATATACAACTCCACGCTGGCCGTGCGGAAGACTTCGCGCTCAAAGCTGTTGCGCGCCGGTGGCCAGGAGCAAATCACCACCTGTGGCGCAAAGTGGCGCAGCGCGGCTACCGCATCCATGCGCCTGACCGATTCGGGGTAGTCGATGTGGTCTTGCCAGCTATAATCGTCGCTGGCGCTAATTTTTACGCCCTGTGCCGCCAAAAAGCCTGCCAGGGTGCCATCGCCCGCGCCAATTTCCAGGCTGGCGCGGCTGCCGATCAAAGCCGCCAGACGACTGATCAGTGTTTGTGAATAAAAGCAGTAAATCCCTTTTTTTTCAACCAGGGGCATCAAAAATCGCTTTTGCCAGACCAGCGGCCAAAGCAATCTAAACCAGAACAACGCCACCGGTTTGCGCTCGAAGCCACGCTTGAACAATAAGCGCTGCGCCAGTAGTCCATTAAATAAATTAAACCGCACCTTGCCCGACGTTTTCCCGGTCGTGATCGCCAGACTGTAGCGCTCGATCGCTAGCGCCGCCATGCGCTGACGAACCGCGGCGTGCACCAGGTGCTGCTTTTCGCGATGATTCAGGCTGGGTTTACTGGCGCGGCCACTATCGGCCAGTCCGGGGTTCAGTAGTAAGTGCAGGCGAGACGGATTGCGTTCAGCCACCGCCGTGGCCAGTTCTTGTTCCATATCGCGCCATTGGTCCGGGAAGGCTTGGCGTAATTGATCGAGAGAAGGGCGCGTTTGCAGCCAGACGAGTACCTTGCGCGGATCGGATGACTTCACGTCGTCGCCTAATAATAACGCAGCAGTAGCGGCACCAGATGGGTGCAGAGCTCGACCGCGCACAGAGGCAGCAGCAGGGTGAGCAGAATAAAGGGTAGCCAGCCTACCTGGCTGTCAGTTGTCCCGATAGCGCAGAGGGAAAAGGCCAAGTAAAGCGCCAGGCTTAGCAGCACAGCCGCTGGCGGAAGCATCAAATACATTTGCAAGCTCAGGCCATGGGTGGGCCAAGCGGTAAGTGCGATTCCAAGGTGCAGCGCCAGTTGGGCCAGAAAAAAAACCGACAGCCGGGGGACTGACTCAGGAAACTCAAGACCTTTACGCGTGACCTTGAGTTGCGAACTGGCCCAGAACAGCGCGGCAATGCCGCTCCATGCGTAGGGATAGAGAAACGGCGCCCAGATCGGTGTCAGGGGTTCCGCTGGTAGCGCTAGGCGCGCGACGATGGCCAGTACAAAGTAGCCTGCCACAAAGCAGGCTTGCGCTACGCCGCTGGCGCTGGCAATCACGCGCCACAGCGCGAGGAGCCAGAAACCACCGACGATGGTCAGCAGTAGAAGTGACAACGGGGATAGAATCACGCCGCGCTCAAAATGCGATCCAGCGCCAGTGAAATCAATTCACCCATTTGCGCCAGATAGTGGGTATGCATGTCGAAAGTGAAGCGCTCGGTGTCATCACTGGCCAGTACCAAAATGCCGATGGCTTCACCCGCGGTATCGCGTAGCGCTACCTGACAGAACGACTGCAGAACCGGTATCGGCGGGAACCACGAGAGCATTTCATCATTGACGTAGGGGCCGCAGTACGGCGCGCTAAGGTTGCGCGCCAACAGTGCAATATCGGCGCGCGCGCAGTATAGATCCGCAAGGCCTTGTGCTTCGGGTTGCCATAGGCGCATGGCCACGCGATCCAGACCAAAGTCACGCTCGAAGCTGCTTTTGATGCTGGAGACCAATCCGGTCAGGGTCGTCGCGGCTACCAGCGCCAGCGAAAGTTGATGCGCGCGCGCCTGAATCAGATCGTTGGCCTCTCCATGGCGCACCAGTTGCTGCAGACGCGCTTCCAGTTGGCGAGCACGATCTTTCAACTCCAGCATTTGCCGGTCGACCAGAGAGACCACCACCCGATCAGCGGGCTGCTTTAGGCCAAAACGCTCGGCGTGGTGTTGCAGAAAGTCGGGGTGGTGCTCCAAGAAAGCCAATACGTCATCAGACTGCATCTTCCTATCTCCCATGGCGTGCGTTCAGACGTCGATCTCGCCGGTAAATACCGTGGCGGTAGGGCCGGTCATCATCACTGGCTGACCAACGCCCGCCCATTCTACCGTCAAGTTTCCACCGTGGGTATGCACTTGCACGCTGGAGTTCAACAACCCTTGGCGTATTCCCGCGACCACAGCGGCGCACGATCCGGTGCCGCAGGCCAAGGTTTCACCCGCGCCGCGTTCATAGACCCGCAAGCGAATTTCATCGCGTGACAGAATTTGCATAAACCCGGCATTCACCCGCTCTGGAAAACGGTCGTGCGTTTGCAGGGCCGCGCCGATGCGGGCGACCTCGGCGTTTTCCACATCGTCCACGACCAAAACCGCGTGCGGGTTGCCCATCGACACCACGCTGATTTCAAGTGTCCGCCCCTCAATATCGATTGAGTGCAGCACGGCTTCTTGCGCGGAAACGAAAGGAATCTCGGCGACAAGCAAGCGCGGCTCGCCCATATCAACCTTGATCTGGCCGTTCGCCATCAGCTCGGGCACGATCACCCCCTTGGCGGTCTCAACACGGATACTGCTCTTGTTCGTCAGGCGCTGATCACACACAAAGCGGGCGAAACAGCGCGCGCCGTTGCCGCATTGCTCAACTTCCGAGCCATCGTTGTTGAAAATACGATAGCGAAAGTCATTGTTTGGATGCACCGGGGCCTCAACCAGTAACATCTGGTCGAAACCGACGCCGAAATGGCGATCTCCCAGTTGGCGAATGCGCGCGGTATCCAGGGACACCGTCTGGCGCACACCGTCAATGACCAGGAAATCATTACCAAGGCCGTGCATTTTGCTGAACTTTAGTTTCATACCGATTTTATCGTTCCTGTCGAAGGGGAGCCGAAGCAGCCATCATCATAACTCATCTTATGCCCAGAGCTGTAGCGCATGCCAAGTGCATTGACAGCTTACTGACCAGTAAGTAAAGTTGGCGCATGAAAACTGCTACCGATGTTAAGGGGGATACCCGAAAGCGCATCCTGGATATTGCCGAAGAATTGTTACTGCAACGTGGGTTTAATTCTTTTAGTTATCAGCAGGTCAGCAGCGAGCTGGGGGTGCGTAACGCGGCCATTCATTATCACTTCCCGCACAAAACCGACTTGGGCGTGGCGCTGATTCAGCGCTACCGCCATCGTTTGCAGCGCTTTGTCGCGGCGCAAAGCGCCTTGGCGCCAGAACAACAACTGGAGCGTTACTTCGATTTAACGCAAAGCTATTTTCTGCATGACCGACAGGTTTGTCCCAGTGGCATGTTGTGCACCGAGTTTCATACCCTGCCAGAGCCCATGCGGTTAGAGGCCGCGGCTTTTATCAATGAAATGCGCGTGTGGTCGGTGGCGCTGGCGCGGCGCGGGCGCACTGACGGGGTATTTGTTTATTCGGGCGACGCGGCCGACATGGGCGTGCTGATGCTCTCGGCGTTACAAGGCGGCTTGCAGTTGGCGCGCGTCGACGATCAATGGCTGGAAATTGTGAAGCGCCAACTGCGGGCTTTACTCGGGCTGCCGTCCTTGCCGGCTTCCTCTTTGTTACCGACCTTACTCCAATCTTGCTCCGAGGAACCTTAAAGCATGCAGCAAAACAATTCGATGTTCCGCATGACGCAAAAGGCGGCGCGCTTACCACCGGGCCTGCGTAATTTTGTACTGTCGCGCTTATTTGGCCGTGTAGTGCCGTTTCTGGCGACTTCAGGGTTGCGATTTGAGGAGATTGGACGGCAACGCCTGGTGGTGTCGCTTAACAATCGGCGCAAAGTTCAAAACCACATCAAAGGCGTGCATGCTGCGGCTATGGCACTGCTGGCGGAAACCGCCAGCGGCTTTGTCATGGGCATGAATGTGCCGGACGATAAGCTGGTACTGCTCAAGTCGATGAAGGTTGACTACCTGCAGCGCGCGCAAGGTCATTTGCGCGCGGTGGCCACGCTGAGCGCGCAGCAGATTACCGATATGCATGAACAGGACAAGGGAAATACTCTGGTTGAAGTCGTGGTTAGCGATCAAAGTGGCGCGGCGCCAATCGCGTGCGAAATGGTTTGGGCCTGGGTTCCAAAAAAAAGATAAGGAGCGGCAATGAGTGATCCCACCATCGTGGTCGAACAAGATGGCGCTGTGGCGCTGATCCGCTTTAATCGCCCGGATAAGGCCAATGCATTGAATGCCGACATGTGGCGCGAACTCAAGGCGGCGCTCGAGTGGTGCGATCAGACACCGCAAGTGCGCGCCGTGGTATTGAGTGGTGAAGGCCGGCATTTTTGCTCAGGTATTGATCTCGCCATGCTGATGGGGGTGCAGTCGGCGATTGATGATGCTTGCGAAGGGCGCAAGCGCGAAAAATTACGCGCCATGATTCTGGATTTGCAATCCTGCGTGAGCAGTTTGGAGCGCTGTAGCAAGCCCGTGTTGGCCGCTATCACCGGTTCGTGCCTGGGGGGCGGCCTGGATATTGCTCTGGCGGCCGATTTTCGCTATGCCAGTCAAGATGCGAAATTTGGCGTGCGCGAGGTGGAGATCGGCATGGTGGCCGATGTCGGAACGCTACAGCGCTTGCCGCGGGTCGTGGGCGAGGGGGTGGCGCGTGAAATGGCGCTGACCGGGCGCGATGTCGATGCATCAGAGGCGCTGGCTTGTCGGTTGGTGAACCGACTATTGCCGGACGCCGTCAATTTGCAGGCGGCGGCGCTCGACACCGCGCGCGCGTTGGCGGCCAAATCCCCATTGGCGCTACGCGGAATCAAACAGGTGTTGAACTTCAGCCGCGATCATAGTATTGCGGATGGGCTGGAGTATGTGGCGACCTGGAATGCCGCCATGCTGGTTTCTGAAGATATTCAAAAAGCCGGCATGGCCGTCATGACGCGAACTTCGGCTGAGTTTCGAGACTAGCCTGGACACCTCGCCGGACCTTGAGACCCAGCGAGGTTAGTCGGCAAGCGCGATGCCGGTTAATGCCAGTACCTGGCGTAAATTACTCTCTGGCGCGAAGCGTTGGCGCACGTCCTCGCGCCCTGCGGCGGCCATGCGCCTCATTGCGGGCATATCCGCCAAGGCGAGCGTCAGGCTTTCAGCCCAGGCCTGAGGATCGCCTGGGGCGACCAGCATGCCAGTAACACCATCCTGAATCGTTTCAGGAATCCCGCCGATATGACTAGCGAGCACCGGCACACCCAATCCCAATGCTTCTATCTGAGACATGCCAAGGGGTTCGTAGCTGGAGGGCATGACCACCAAATCCGCATGGCGCAGCAAAGCCGCCACCGGGCTGATTACCCCGGCCAGCAATACCCGCTGTTGAAGCCCAAGACGTTCGATTTCGGCCTTAATTCGTGCTTGCTCCGAACCTTCTCCCGCGATCACATAGCGTAGCCCTGGATGACTTTGCGTCAGTAGGCTCAGCGCCGCCAGCATCGTCATGTGCCCCTTTTCTCCGCGCAGCATCGCCGCATGCACCAGTACCGGGCCGGATTCTCGCGCCAGCCAGGTTTGCAGTTCAAGTGGCAAAGCTTGATCCGCGGCTTGATCCAACGCGGCAAAATCGATGCCCGGATACACCACATGCAACTTGTGCGCCAGAATCTCAGGATTCTGCAGCAAGCAATTTTTCAAATACTCACTCGGCAGCATGGTGGCGTCGACTAGGCGGTTGTACGGCCAGGCGCTCGGTTTGCCCGGCTGATAAGTGCGAGAGCGCAACAGGCGCGGGCGATGACAAACTAAACGCGCGGCCAGCGCCAGATTGTTGCTGTCATGCCCGCTATGGCAAATGGCGGCTAGCGGGCGGTTGCTCTGTATCCAGCGGCGCAGGCGCAAAATGGAGGGCAGGTGGATGCTGTTGCGAAAGCGCACCGGGAAAACCTCCAACCCCTGAGCGCGCGCAACTTGCTCGACGCGGGTCCCGGGGCGGCACGCCAGAACCGCGCGCAGCCCACGGGCTTGCAATAGACGCATTTGCTGCATCAGTTGCAGCTCTTGTCCGCCAACGTTGGGCGATGATTCGGTGAACAATACGCAATCAGTCACAGGCGGCATCCATGGGTTGCGGGCGCATCTCGGCAAGCAACGCGCCGACCAGGAATAGAAAGAGGATCAACATGTGATCTTTATTGACGCTTTCCATCATCATCCGTCCGATAAAGCCACAAGTCACCAGCATCAACACTAGACCACGGGCGTCATGTTGTTGCGTGAACTGGCGAAAACCACGTAGCACCATCATGCCGCAGAAGCCGAACCACAGCAGAATGCCGGGAATGCCCAAACCGACGCCTAGGTCGATAAACCCGCTATGACTGTGCCCCAGTTGATTCTTGAGTCCATTACTGGCTAATGCCAGTGAGAAAGCATCTCGTCCGAAACCGTAACCGATAGGATGCGCCACGATGAGATCTAGTCCGCTATGAATCCAGGCGACACGCTTAAACGCGGAATCATCGACCGGCTGTCCGTTGGACATCAGGGGCAGGGGCCCTCCGTTGTACCAGGACGGGTGCGCGGAATAGTTCCAACCTTCGGTTGCAGATTCAATAAACGCCTGATTACGCTTGTCTTTGTGTACCGCGTAGGCCGTCAGGCTGCCGACAGCCACAATCACCAGCGCCGCGACGCCTAATGACTTGCCCCAGCCTTGCTTGAGGCCTTCGAACACGGTGTAGATGCCGAGCATTGAAAGTGTAAGATAAACCAGCCCGATCATCCCATTGCGCGCACCCGCCTTGACGCTGACGAACACAATCAACGCAATGGACAGACATAGCGCCCAGCGCGGAAAGCGCGTGATCCGGCGCTGCTGGCTACTGCCGAAACATAGCGCCGCGGCGATAAACGCCAGCACCAGGTTCATGAAAAAGGTAAATTCGAGATGGGTTTCAGTGGTGTAGGTCACCATGAACGGCCAGTGTCCGGTGGTGGCGTAGAGATAGGCACCATGCAGGAACTCGACAAACGCCAATGAGACACCGCCGGCAATAGTCAGGTCGACAATCGAAATCCGGTGGCGACGATTGAACAGAGTCAAACCCAACAGAAACCAGATGCCGCCCATCAGCAGCTGGCCGTAAAATTCACCCAGTGAAATCTGTGGCCAGCGCGACCACGCCAGACTGTGCAACAGGGCATAAAACAAGTAGCTAGCTAAGGCGACAATGACACAAGACTGACGTTGCCAGATTTCTTTGAACGAAGAAACTCCTCTGATCGCTATCAGCAATAGAATGCCTTGAATCAGATAGCGCAACGCGATGGTACCAGGCACGCTGCACGTGGCAATAAATACAAATGATAAAAACAGAACCAGACCATTGCGTGCCGAGCTGGTTTGCCATGCTTCAGACTTCCACATCTCACACCCTTCCGTGCCCGCGGCCCATGGCCGCATTGAAATTTGCCCGCATTAAGGGCCGCTTTGCGCAGAGGGACTCTACTCAGGGGTCCTTTTCAAAGCAGCGTGATGTTGCGGCGCTTCACCCGTGCTGTCAAGCACGCCACGGCTACGCATAGCGTAAGCGGTGGGTGAATCAGTGGATGGTGCCGATGATGTCTGATAAAGTTGCGACTAAATGACTGCGTCACTTCATGGATGCTGGTCTTGATGAATCTTACAGTAGACCCAAATGAAATTTAAACTCGGCCCCCTGCATGCGAAGCGACGCGCTTTTTTTGGCAAGTTGACGCTGGCGCTGTTGCGTCGTAAAAACCTTGAAGTATTTGATCCTTCGACGATCAAAAAAATCATATTTTTGCGTGACAATGATAAATTTGGCGACTTAATTGTTTCAACTATTTCATTTCGTGAAGCCAAAAAATCCGGGTTTGAAGTCGATGTCATTGCTGGCTTGCATAACGCAACGCTGATTGCGTGCAATCCTTACATCGATAATATTCATACGCATCGCGATAATCTGTTTTCCGTGATTAAGCTAGGGCTGGGTTTGCGTCACCAAAGCTTTGATTTATTGGTTGACTTGCGCAACGAGGTTCCAACACATAAAGACATTGTTTTGATGTATCTGCTCAAACCACGTCATGTCTTGGGATTTAATCGGGAAAAATATCCGATTTTTGATGTGAGTATTCCGGAAGATTTTTCCCTAAATAAGCATGCGGCGCATCGAAATCTTGGGTTGCTGAAAACGCTTGGGGTAGATTGCTCCGCCGTGGAGTTGCGCTATGATGTGGTGATCCCGGCGGCGATCGAACAACCCGTGCAACAGTTTTTATCCACCTTGCCACACCGGAAAACGCTGCTCATTAACTTGAAGGGCGAGGGCCCGTATCGTTGCATGAGCGCCGAGCAGGTAGAGACCATTGTCCAATTCATTCATGGCGCTAAGCTCGAAATCAATATTGTTTTGTCGGCTAAGCCAGGCGATATGGCCAATTTGCAGATTCCCGGCGTTATTAAATCACCATTCAGCGATTATTTGTCGGCGGTGGCGCTCGTAAAAAACGCGGATTGCATTGTGTCGCCGGATACATCGATCGTGCATGCCGCTGCGGCCTTTGATAAGCCTTTGTTGGCGCTTTACACCAAGGACAAGACCCCGGTTTATCTTAATAGCCAGGTTTGGGGACCTAATAATTCCCGCGCGCGACAGGTGATTTCTCATGATGATGCGGTCTATAGCATCGCCCCGGATCTGGTTGTCACGGAATTAAGTAAACTTTTGACTGAATAATCCACTGCTTGATGACTTAAGAGCCGCCCATGCGGCTTTGTTCAACCTCACGATCACTTCTATCCATGTCATTAAAGTTAACCTCTAGCGTGGACGCGAATGCGTATCGCAAAGATCTCGATGGGCTAAGAGCACTGGCTGTGCTGAGCGTTGTGGCTTTCCATATTGGCTTGCCGGGCGTTCCCGGCGGCTTTGTTGGGGTCGATATCTTCTTTGTACTGTCCGGTTTTCTGATCAATGGGCTGTTGCGCCGCGAATTGCTGCGTAGCGCCGATCTGGATTTTAAGGCGTTTTACGCGCGGCGGATTCGCCGCTTGGCGCCCGCGCTGGTTCTAGTAGTCTGCGCCACGGCACTCATCGGGTATGTGGTGATGTTGCCCGGTGCACAGGCCAGTCTTGGCCGCGAAGTGCGCTCCGTTGCCTTACTGTCGGCCAATCTTCACTTCCTAGACCACGTTAACGACTATTTCTCAACGGGGGCGGATCTCACACCACTGCTGCATATGTGGTCCCTGTCCGTGGAGGAACAGTATTACCTGCTCTGGCCGATCCTGTTTTTGCTGATTTTTCGCACCGGCAAAAACAACGCGCGTGATCTCGATCGCCGCATTCGACTGACTTTGCTTGCCATATTGCTCTGCTCCCTGACGCTCTGCTTATGGCTCTCGTATCACAACCAGCCGCAAGCGTTTTATTTAATGCCTGCCCGGGCCTGGGAGTTTGCCGCTGGGGCACTGCTGGCGCAAATGCCCAAACCCCCTTCTCAGGCCAAGCGCTGGGCCACTGCGTTGACCTTGCTGGGCTTGTTGTTGCTCTTGGGCGCCGTGGTTTTTCTCGATGAGAGAATGGTGTTCCCCGGTGTGATCGTGTTCATCCCGGTGCTCGGCAGCCTGTTATTTATTCTTGGTGGCATGCTGGACGGTGATAATCCGCTAAGCCGCTGGGCCGGCGCTGAACCGTGGCGCAGCATCGGCATCCTGTCCTATGGGCTGTATCTCTGGCATTGGCCTTTACTGGTGATGGGGCGCTACTGGGGTCTGGGCGAGCGCGATCTGTCGCGTGACTTCCTGCTCGGCGGTGTTTTGGCCTTGGTGTTGGCCTGGGCTAGCTATCGCTGGGTCGAAGCGCCGCTGCGGCGCGGCACCTGGCGCCATATCGCCACACCACGAAACACACTCAAGACCGGCTTGAAACTGACCATCGGCCTGTGGCTACTGGGCACGTTGTGCATGTATCTGCCGAAGCACTTCCCCTGGGTTGGTCAGCGCGCATTGCTGCAGGCGCAGCAAGACGCGATGAGCTTTCCGCCTGCCTGCGACATGCCTAAAGAAGGCATCCCGCTTGCGCCGCGAGAGCAGTGCGCGCTGGGCCCCCTCGGCGCGCCGATCAAGCTACTGGCCTGGGGGGATTCGCACACCGACCACCTGCTGCCCATGTATCTTGATCTGGCAAAAGGGCGGCGGATCGCCATCCTGCGCCGGGTCTACGACGGTTGCCCGCCATTGGCCGACGCCATGCCGGTTGGCGAGGGCAAGCGCCGCTATTGGTGCCCTGCTTTTGCGCGCGCGGTGCGTCAAGAGTTGCCGGAGCTCGCCCGGAAAGGACTGAGTGGTGTACTGGTTGATGCCCGCTGGGATGGCTACGCCGCATTGGACATCCCCGGCGCGCCCCCCATGGCTGGGCTGGTTGCGGCCGGATTGCAAGGCATTCCCTCGGTGGAGGGGGATCTGCATGCCGGCGTTGCGCCGCTTGACCGGGCCTCTTCCTTGCGTGTGCTGTCCGAGTCGCTGAATCGTCTGGCCAGTGAGCTGCAACAACTCGGTCTTAAAATGGTTGTGGCGTTGCCCGAGCCGGAATTGCGCTATTCCGCGCCTGAGTGCGTCACTCGGCGCGGCGCGGCGGCTTGCAATGTGCCGCGCCGCCAGGCTGAAGCGCAGCGTCAGGATGTGGTGGATGTCTTGAAAGCGGTGGCGGCCCGGCATGCCAATGTTCGCTTATGGGACCCTATCGACCAGTTCTGCGATGCTCAGACTTGCTTTGCCAGCCGCGATGGTAAGCTGCGTTATCTGGATAGCAATCACATTACCAAGAGTATGGCTTTGACGTTAAGCGACAGCTTCCGTCCCGTGTTCACTTGGGCGCTAGCGCCGTGGTGACTTGATCGGTGATCAGGCGCTTAAGCGCCGCGATCACCTGGTCGCTCTCAATGGCTTGCATGCACAAGGCCCGCGCGCAGCCGCTGGGCGCGGCGCCATGCGGGCGGAAGCAGCGCAGTGCCCAATCCACATCGCGGTAGTGCACGCTGCGCTGATTACGGCAGGGGAACCACGCCGGACCAACGCCAATGCAGCGGCCATTGGCAAAAAACTCGCTGGCGCCAAATAAAACCTCGCTCCCCGGACCAAACAGCATCACGAGCGCGGCGTCCGCGATCTTGGCTAAGTGCGCGATGCCAGTATCGGGGCAGACACAGGCGTCGGCCCGCGCCAACACGGTTCTGAGTTGCCCCAGGCTGAGATTGCCCGCCATCACCAGATCGTCCTTCGAGGGCGCGAGCGCCTCGATTAGCCGCTGTTCACCTGGCCCACACGACCACAATACGCGGTGTCCCTGACTACGAATCCACGCTGCCAGCTGACGCCAGTTTTCCTCGGGCCAGAAGCGGGTCGCTGAGCTAGCCCCAACGTGCAGCACCACATAGTGTTCGGGCAATTCAGTCTGCGTGAGGGTGTCCAACGGCCAATCTTCAAGACGAAAACAGCCCGGTGGAGGGCCGTCCACCAAGGTGGCGGCGGTGTCGGTCCAGGCGGCCGGTTCGCTGGAATAAGGTACGGCTTGATCCACCAGCCAGTTTTTGTATGCTGGCGCCTCTCCAGCGAAACCCACAATCCAGCGCGCGCCCAATGCGCGCGCCAGGAAACTCAATCGGTTTTCACCCATCAGATACACCAGATCAAACCTGGGTTGGGCAAACAAGCAACGTATGGAAGCAAAATCGCGCGGATGCCAGGCCAGGGGTTCTACTCCATACGGGCGACTCTGATAAAGCGCGGCCTGTCCCGGCGGGCAGGCCAGGATGATTTGCGCTTGCGGGAACTGCTGACGCAACTTGGCCAACAGGCTAGTCGCCATCAACGCATCGCCTAGCAGAAACTGATGCAGCACCAGAATGCGCTTTACCCGTGATGACTCAGGTTTGCGACGCAAAAATTGTCCGGGCAGACGGCAAAACAACGAGGAAAATATCAGTAGGCGCCCAGGAAAACGTCCTGACTTCATGGCAAGGGCCCCTCAATGGCTTGGCCATGCGCTCGCTGCTCCAAGATGCGCGCATACAACGCCAACATCTGTGCCACCATGTGTTCCTCAGTTAAATCCTGTACTCGCAGGCGCGCGGCCGCGCCAATTTCAGGCCAGCGCGCGCGCGCCGCCAGCCACGCGCCGACATTACGTTGCCAGGCTTCTGTGTCTTGTGGCGCGGCCAGCCAGCCGGTACTGCCTTCCTGCACGAGTTCAGCGGCGCCACAGCGCGTGCTGGTCAAAATCGGCAGTGCGCAGGCCATGGCCTCGGCCACCACCGAACCAAATGGTTCGTATATTGAAGGCAAGATGAAACCGTCGGCCATGCCGTAGTAGGCGCGCACATCGCGCTGCGCGCCGCTGAAATGTACCCTCGTCTCAACCCCCAGTGTGGCCGCTAACTGACGGTAACGCGCCAGCTGCTTGTCAGCGCCGACCACCATCAAATGCACCGCGCGATGCGGCACGATCGCGTTAATCGCCTGAGCCACTCCCTTGCGCTCGAAGCCTGAGCCGACATACACCAACAGCGGTGACTCGTCGGAAATCCCATACTGACGGCGCAGCGCCTGACGAGTGGCGCTCGCCTCTTGTGGGTTAAAGAAATCGCTATTCACTCCGTTGTGAATCACCACGCAGCGCTCGGGCGCCAGTGGGAAATAACGCAGCACATCATTGCGCACCATATGCGAACAGCAGATCACCGCTTGCAGCGCCGGGTGCTGGAACATCTCGCGCTCAATCGCGCACTTGAAGCGGTGGTAAGGATTGAGCGCGATGGCGAGGCGCGCGCGCCAGCCTTGTCCCTGGGTGCGCGCCGCCAGCCAGGCGGCATGCACCCCATCACCCGCGCGGAAAATATGACAACCCGGGGTGCGCTCATGGGATTGCACCAAATCCGCGCCCAACCGCTGCCAGGTTTCGCGCGCGGCGCGCGCAAATCCCCAGTCGCGCCAGACGCTACCCAAGTAAAACGGATTGACGCGATGTACCTTTACCCCGTCCAGTGCTTCCCAGTTGCGGGTAATCAGTACGGGCTCCAGTTCCGCCTGCTGCCCAAGTTGCGCCAGCACCGCGCTGACAATGCGCTCGGCGCCACCTGAGGGATTGTATTTCTGCCTGACGATAGCCAGCCGGGTCATGCGGCGTCTCCCAGCATGGCGTCCACGGCGCTCAGTACCTGTTGCACCGGAATGATGTCCAGGCACTCACTGCGCCAACCGCCACCACAACCGGCGTTGCCACAGGGTCGGCACGCGAGCTTACTGGTTACTACGCGATGTTTGACTTGCCATGGACCCCATTCGATATCGCCGGATGGCCCGAATAAGGCAACGCACGGGGTTTGCATGGCCGCCGCGATATGCATGGGAACCGAATCGACGCCAATATACAGTTGGGCCTGGTCAATGGCGGCGGCTAACTCTTTCAGGCTCAATTCCCCCGCCAGGCTGGTCACCGGACGCTGCAATCTGGACTGAATCTGTGTCACCATGGCCAACTCTTCAGCACTGGGCGCCGCGGTCAGTAATACATTGAGTCCACGCGCCGACAATAGATCTATCAGTTGGGCCATGCGCTCGACTGGCCAACTTTTGAACGACCAACGAGAGGTGGGGTGGATCAGAATATAGCGCTGAGGAGTCAGGCCCAATTTTTCCAGTTTGGCGCCCAGCGTGGCTTCGGCATTGTGTCCGGGAACCAGGATTAGATGGCGCTCTAGGTCGTTGGGATAAATGCCGATGCGGCGCAGCGCGTCCAAGTGGATCTCCACCGTGTGACGGCGATTGCCAGGGACCGGCAAATAACGATGGCTAAAGCTTTTTTTGAAAAACCGCCCGTAGTCGCCTTGCGGCCCGACACTCCAGCGCGAACCCAGCAGACGCGACAACCAGGCGCCGCGATTGTGCTCGGTCAGGGTGATGACTAAATCGTAATGCCGCTGGCGAAGTTTGCGCAGCAAGCCAAGCTCGGCTGAACACTGGCGCAAAACTCCGGCTTTTTTCCAATTGCGATCAATGGTCAAGATCTGGTGGATCGCCGGATGCAGGGACAGCATCTCCTGAGTGTCCTGGTACACCAACGCATCGATCTCGGCATGTGGCGCATATTGCTTCAGCGCAGAGAATACGGGGGAGGTCAACAGTACATCGCCATGGTGGCGTAGTTTAATGACCAGAACCCGGCGCAAAAAGGCGGGATCGATGGAGTCGTTCAGCATGTAAATACCTAAAGTGCGATAGGCGGGCGCAGAGCGCCCCCCTATAAAGGGTCTAGTCTAAACCAGGCTTAGAGGGCAATCAACGCCGTGGCGGCGCCACGCGCGCTTTGCCGCCCATTCAGTCTAGAACGCCGGCTGGCGAATACGTCGCCGGTTTTTTTGCGCGCGCAGGTTAGCCATAAGCTGAATTCAGCGGCTTGATAGCCACCCATGTTCGCACATTATTTTAAATGAAGCCTTTGTGAATTTAAGATAAATCCTGCATACCTGAAAAATCATTTGCCTCACCTTTGCTCGTGATATTCATGAAAATAGTGATGGCAACGTTGATTATTACTACACATAGCAGCACCCATCCTTTAGTTAAAGCGCTGCGTACTGAGGGAGAAGATGTTTTGTTGGCTAATGGCGTACATTCCGCCTTACGGTTATTTGAATTGAATAGATGCCGCGGCTACTATGGAGATCTTAAGACTGACTTAAAAAATCCTATTGCACTGTGCCGCTTCTCGCGCGCGCTTAGATCGCGGAAAGTACCTTACATCTACTGGAACCGCGATGCACCGTGGAATGAAGGAATGAAATTGCATCGCATCGCCCTGTTGCGCGCGTTAAAGCCAGTGGATATTTATTTGGCGCATTCCGCGCAAAAAGCGAACCGGTATGCAAAGCAATGCTTTTATTTTCCTAATGCCGCGGATGACTTTTATTATGAAAATGTCGATTTGGATCTTTTGCGCAACGAAGACGCTTATACGTTTGACGTTAGCTTTATCGGCGCTATAAGTAACTCGGAATGGCGATCCTGCCGTCAACGCTTGGATTTCATGGCGGCGCTACACAATAAAATCCAAAAAGCCATTCCTGATATTAAATTCAATATTGTTGATACGTGTAGTAAAAAAATTTTGATATCTGATCAGATAAAAATTATTCGTAGCAGTAAAATTAATTTAAATTTTGGCGCGATATGCGATATGCCTGGAAATCCGTCTTGGGGCTTGCCAGAAAGAGTATTTGGTATCCCAGCTGCCGGTGGGTTTTTGCTAACTGATTTTCGAAAAATGATTGCTAATACTTTTCAGAACAATCAAGTCGATGTCTTTTATGATCTCAATCAGTGCGCGGAAATGATTATTTACTACTTATCCAATTTCAATCATTTGCGCGATCGGGCAGAATCATTGCATCATCACGTTATCCAGTTTCATACGTATTCTGAGCGGGCTAAAACTTTACTGCATCAACTATCAAGTTATGAACACCCCTGAGGGATACGAAATGACACGATCGCACTGAACCACTGAACCACTGATCCAAAGTTGCAGCTAGACAGATCGGTGCCGGTGAAATCAACACTAAAGTCAAGGCGTTACGCCACTCGCAGTGGCTCAATAAATATACCCTTTGCTCGACATGTCATTTGCTAATATCGAGTTGGCATAGTCTGAAATGTGATCCCCATAGCTATACAAAAATTTTCCATTGCGTACCATGGGGCAAACATTGGCTTTCTGGTCGCACAGTAGTGGGGTCGGGTCGTAAATAGCTAATTTTGGATTTTTGTCTTGGAGTAAGGTAAGAAAATGTCTGTACGGCTGAATTCCTGCCATAAATTGGGTATAGCTTAACGTGCAGCGAGGGTTTGCTTGGCGCCGTAGTACTGTATTTAAAAAATGAAATGGTGTTAATCCACCACTAATGCAGTTTGTTGGATCGGGCAGTGTTGGATTATCAACGAGATAAACTACTTTTTTTCCCATTTTTTCAAAGTTCTTAATGACTGCCGTATATGATTCCAGCCTCTGTTTAATGAGCGATGGGGGCGGATTGCCATCAATGAAGCCGGTATCATTTGTCGTGGGTAGTTGATTGCGTAGCGCATTGGCCAAGACTACGGTAGTAATGTTTTTGTTATGCAAAATAGCGGCGTATGCCTTGGCGTTGTTAAGTTGCTGCGGACTGCCCATGTACTGGTCCCCGGCGATATTTACTGAGCCAATCAGTAGCCAACGACTTGAAGGCTTGGATTCTCGAACTAAACCGTAAAATAATGCCTCGGCCTTGCTGTCTCCAATAATCGCTTGACTAGGGGGCTGCCTCGGATCATCCAGACACCAATAGAGTTGTTCCATATCTTGCGCGCTCAGACCGCAGTGGGGGACGACATGATCGCGGTCAAAGCCTATGGTGATACTACCCGGATCTGCGGACATTAATTTTGCCTGTCTCAATTGGAACCCATCGTTTTTTTTAATTACGACTGCAAAAGCAAAAATACCTATCATTGAGTAGCAAAGAATAGCTACCGCTGGATTACGTAGTCTTCCAAAGCGAAATGGAGTTTCTACCAGAAAATAAGTGAGCGAGGCCAGGACTAGGCTTGTGCACAGGATAATAAATCGAGCAGATACCGATGGTTCCTGTGCGTCTAGAATTCGTAAAAACACCAAAATAGGCCAATGCCAGAGATAGAGAGGGTAACTAATTAGTCCAATCGAACAAAACAATCTGCTCGAAATGAATTTCAAACTCAGTGCGCCCGACTGGGCCCCAATAATTATTAACGCAGCGCCAATCGTAGGCAGGAGCGCAAGCAGAGAGGGGTATGGATCGTACTCACGCGTGATGATCAATGCCATTACGATAATGGTCAGTCCGCTCCAAGATAAATAGGCGCTTATTTTTACAGATGGGCTATATTTGTTTTTTAACAAAAAAGCGCATGCGCCACCTAATCCCAACTCCCACAGCCGCGAAAATGGAGAGTAAAAGTCTGCAATACTATCTTGCCTGGCCAGTTGTAAATTATATAAAAATGAAACGACTAAAATACAGAGTATCAGTTTGTGTTTTAAATTTTTTCTAACGGAAATCAGTAAAAGTAATGGCCAGAAAATATAGAACTGCTCTTCAATTCCCAATGACCACAAGTGCAGCAATGGCTTTATTTTTGCGTCATTATCGAAGTATCCGTGTTCCTTCCACAAAACCAAGTTATCGACAAATCCAACGCCGCCCTCGATGTGTTTGGCAAGCTGTTTATATTCAGAGGGGGTTAAAATAATCCAACCACTGATCAGGCAAAATATTAGAACGACGATCAGCGCGGGGAAAATTCTTCTGATTCTACTGGCATAAAATGCTTTGAGTGAAAAGTTTTTATTTGAAATGTTTTGATTGATATGGCTCGAAATTAAAAATCCAGAAATTACAAAAAAAATATCCACCCCGACAAAACCGCCAGGAATTATTTCCGGGAATAAGTGAAATCCAACGACCGCCAGGACTGCAATTGCTCGTAAGCCATCCAAAAAGGCTAAATGATTATTTGACGCTACGCTACAGTTCGAATTCTCTTGCATCAGTAGTTTTAACCACTAAGTACGCACTATAGCTGTGGCAGAGTGTCCGCACGGCTGGATTGCATGAATTTTGGAGAAAATAATACCCGGAAAGAATTATCGCTCCGGGTATTATTTGGGCAACGAGAATTACTTGCTAGCGCCACCGACTGTTGACACTACTTTCCACTTGCCATCCTTGACCTGGTAAACCGTGACGGAACCGTTCTTGATGTCGCCCTTGTCATCAAAGGTGATCTTGCCGGTTACACCGCTGTAGTCGGTTTTACCCACTTCAGGCAAGTAAACCTTAGGGTCGGCCGAGTTGGCGCGTTTCATCGCTTCAACCAAGATGCGTACCGCGTCGTATTCATACGGGGCGTAGATCTGAACTTCGGTGTTGAAGGTCTTAACGAATTTGTCGTTAAACGCTTTGAAGCCTGGCATCAAATCACGAGGAATCCCCGGGCTAGATGCAAATTGACCTTCCGCCGCATCGCCAGCCAGTTTGATGAATTCAGGGGTCTGCGAGCCATCGCCAGAGATCAGGTGGGCCTTGATGCCCAGCTCTTTCATCTGTTTAACCATCGGGCCGGCTTGAGCATCCATACCGCCGTAGAATACCATGTCGGGCTTTTTGCCCTTGATCGCGGTCAGAATGGCGTTAAAGTCCGTCGCGGCATTGGTGGTGAATTCACGGTCGACAATCACACCGCCATTGGCTTTCACCGCATCAACGAACTGGTCGGCCAAGCCTTGTCCATAGGCGGTACGGTCGTCAATCACCGCAATCTTCTTGGCCTTGGCGATCTTAACCGCATACTGACCCAACGCGCGCCCTTGTTGGATATCGTTGGCGATGACACGGAAGGTGGTCTTATAGCCTTGCTTGGTATAGTCCGGGTTGGTGGCGGACGGGGAAATTTGTGGAATGCCCGCATCGGAATAAATCTTGGATGCCGGAATCGTCGTGCCCGAGTTTAAGTGACCGACCACGCCGGCGACACCCGCGTCGACCAGACGCTGAGCAACTTCAGTACCGATTTTCGGGTCACCCTGGTCATCCTCGGACACCAGTTGGAACGTCACCTTCTGGCCGCCGATTTGCACCCCTTCGGCATTCAGGTCGGCAATCGCCAGCTTGGCGCCGTTTTCATTGTCTTTGCCCAGATGCGAGATCGGACCGGACATCGGAGAAACCTGACCAATCTTGATCACGGTGCCAGAGGCGCCCGCCGCCGCGCCTGAAGCGTCGGTGGAAGCCTGGTTGTCTTGTTTGCTGCAGGCGGCGAGAGCCAAAACCGCGGCGGCGATAAGCGTCAGACGAGCAGTGTTATTCATTCTCTATCCCTTATTTTTCGTAGACTTGGTGATCTTTTGTCGCTGGTTTTAGATCGCATTAAAAAAATACGACCCCAGCTGCAACTGATTATGATGATCACTTGTTTAAAGTGTCAACGAGTATGAAATAAGGGATAAAAAGCAGCGCACTGCGCGCACTAACATGAAACACCAAACGCACAAGACCGGAGCGTTTAGCGCACTAAATCGGGGCGCCCAGCGCATGTGCGCGCGCTTGTCGCGTCAGGCTGTCAGCTTGTATTCCCAATGGCCAGCCGCTTAATTGCGGTAGCACCATATCGGCCAGCGCGGAAATCCAAAAACTGTTGTTATTTAAGCATGGGATATAGCGATAGTTACCGCCACCATGCTGCCGAAAAATATGCCTCCCTTCGATTGCAATCTCTTCCAGGGTTTCCAGGCAGTCGGCAACGAAGCCGGGGCAGACAACATCTAGGGTGGCAACCCCGGCCTGGCCCAGCTCGGCGAGTGTGGCGGCGGTATAGGGTTTGAGCCATTCGGTGCGGCCAAAGCGGCTCTGAAAACTGATGCGGTATTGGGTGGCGTCCAGACCCAGCGCCTCGGCCAACAGGCGTCCGGTTTTCTGGCATTCACAAAAATAGGGATCGCCGCGTTCCAGTGTGAAACGCGGCATGCCATGAAAACTCATCAGTAGCAGGTCGGCCCTGCCATTGGCTTGCCAGTGCGTTTCAATCTGTTGCGCTAAAGCGTGAATATAGCCTGGGTCATCACGGAAACTGCGCACTGTGCGCAGTTCAGGCTGGTTGCGCTGGCGCATCATGACCTGAAAGACCGCGTCCAGTGCTGAAGCGCTGGCGGCGGCGGAATACTGGGGAAAGAGCGGCAGAACCAGTAGTCGCTCGACCCGTTGGCGCGCAAGACTGTCCATGGCGCTGTCTACCGATGGCGAGCCATAGCGCATCGCATATTCAACCACCAGATCACCGTAGCCGCGCAGCGCCAGTTCTACACGCAGCCCTTCTGTTTGAGCTCGGGTATGCGTCAGTAATGGTGAGCCTTGTTCCTGCCAGATGCTGGCGTATTTGCGCGCCGATTGCCGGGGGCGGGTATTGAGAATGATGCCGTTAAGCAATGGCCACCATAATAGTCGCGGGATTTCAATCACTCGGCGGTCGGATAAAAACTGTTTCAGATAACGCCGCACCGCGCTCGGGGTGGCAGCGTCGGGAGTGCCCAGGTTGAGCAGCAGCACACCCGTGCGCGCCGGGCTCGCGTGATCCATCTCTGATCGATCGGTGGACATCATCTCTGTTTCCTATTCGTCGCGGGCGGGTACTAAAACGCTGCGGTTGCCATTGGTTTCCATCGGAGACACCAGGCCGGAGGCCTCCATTTGCTCGATCAGGCGCGCGGCGCGGTTGTAACCGATGCGTAGTTGGCGCTGCACTGAGGAAATCGACGCGCGCCTAGATTTAAGTACAATCGAGACCGCCTCGTCGTAGAGTGGGTCGGCTTCGTCGCCCCCCGAACTGATGACTCCGCCATCTTCCGATGAGCCGCCGTCTTCTTCCACACCATTAAGGATGCTGTCGACGTAGTCGGGCGCGCCAGTGGTTTTGAGAAAGTCCACTACCTGATGGACCTCATTGTCGGCCACATAGGCGCCATGGACCCGCAATGGGTAGCCGGTGCCAGGCGGCAGATACAGCATATCGCCCTGGCCGAGCAAAGCTTCGGCGCCCATCTGATCAAGAATGGTGCGTGAATCGATTTTGCTCGAGACTTGAAACGCAATCCGTGTCGGAATATTAGCCTTGATCAAACCGGTAATCACGTCGACCGAGGGACGCTGCGTGGCCAAAATCAGATGAATCCCGGCGGCGCGGGCCTTCTGTGCCAGACGCGCGATCAGCTCTTCAATCTTTTTGCCCGCCACCATCATCAGATCGGCCAACTCGTCGATCACCACCACGATCGTGGGTAGGGTTTCCAGTGGCTCAGGTGTTTCCGGGGTTAGCGAGAAGGGGTTGGGCAGATGCTCGCCACTCTTTTCCGCATCGCGGATTTTCTGGTTATAGCCGGCCAGGTTGCGCACCCCCAGTTTCGACATCAACCGATAACGCTTATCCATTTCCAGTACACACCAGTTCAATGCGTTGGCGGCGTGCTTCATATCGGTGACCACCGGCGCCAGCAAATGCGGAATCCCTTCGTAAATCGAAAGTTCCAGCATCTTGGGGTCGACCATAATCAGGCGGACTTCCTTTGGTGTGGACTTGTATAGCAAAGACAAAATCATGGCATTGATCGCCACCGACTTGCCCGAACCGGTGGTGCCGGCAACCAGTACGTGCGGCATTTTGCCTAGATCGGCTGACACTGGCTGGCCAGCGATGTCCTTGCCGAGCGCCATGGTCAGGCGCGAAGTCATGTTCTGATAAGTGTCCGAGCCAATAATTTCCGACAGACGCACAATCTGGCGCTTGGGGTTGGGAAGCTCCAGGCCCATATAGGTTTTGCCCGGGATGGTTTCCACCACGCGAATCGATACCAGAGACAGCGCGCGCGACAGATCCTTCATCAAATTGACGATCTGGGCGCCCTTGACCCCCACCGCGGGCTCGATTTCATAGCGCGTAATCACCGGGCCGGGATAGGCGGCAATCACTTTGACTTCAACGCCAAAATCCGCCAACTTGCGCTCAATCAGGCGCGAGGTGTACTCGACGGTCTCGGCGGAAACGGTTTCGGGTTGTTCGCGAGCGGGCTCCAGCAGGCTAAGCCCGGGCAGAGCGCCATCGGATGGGTCGGCGAACAGTGACTGCTGTATCGGCTTATGCAATTTGGGTGAAACCGGAATGTCCAGCTGCGGCGCCTCGATGCGTACCGGTATGTGGTCTTCGTTTTTCTTTTTTTCGTGCGAGACTTTTTCCTCGCGTGAGCGTGCCTGTTTGCGTCCGATTTCTCTATCGTTGCGCGCTTGGTAGGCCTGATAGGCGCGGATAACGCCGTCTTCTATCCAACCGCCGAGACGTTCCATGATGTCGAGCCAGGATAGCCCGGTAAATAGCGAGAAGCCGATGGCCGCCAGGGTGGACAGTAATAGACAGGCGCCGGACAAGCCTAAAGCGTGCAACGCGGCGCCGCCCAGAAAATGACCGAGAATACCGCCCGCCAGCAACTGGCGCTGACCGGGGATGACTCGCTCAAGGCTAGAACTCGCCAAAAGCAGCAAGCAGAAGCCACAGACCGCCGCCACCGTCATCGCGTTAGGGCGAAAGCCTTGACTGTCCATGCGCCGATAACCCCAGGCGATGGCCACCAAGCAGAACACCACCAGCCACCAGGCGGACAATCCAAGAATAAACAACAGCATATCCGACAACCATGCGCCGAGTGTGCCGCCATAATTACGCACAGTCGGGTCGGCGGAACTGTGTGACCACGACGGGTCGAGGGTTGAGTGGCTAGCCAGAATCAGCACCAAGTAGACGGCCGCGACCGCCATCAATAGCCACCATGCCTCGCGCAACAGCGCGGTGAGTTTGGGTGGCAACGGCGTCTGATGGTTGCGCACGACTGCTTTTCGTCTAAAAAGTCGCATTTTGTCTTAAGCTGGCGATAACAACTGCAGATTATATATCGGATGCCGTCTATAAAGGTCAGCGCGGATAAATTGCTCCCAATACGCGCAAGCCGCGCGCGCCGGTTGCCGCCGGCAGATTGCCCGGCAGGTGTTTGACTGTCTGGCGCGCCAGCCAGGCAAACGCCGTGGCTTCGACCTGCTGCGCCGGCAATCCCAACCGTGCGCAATCGGCCAAAGAGGCCGCCGGCAGGCGCCGCGCCAGTTGGCGCAACAGTTCCAGGTTGTAGACGCCACCGCCGCAAATATAAATCTGCGCGCTTGCATCGCCATAAGTCTCGATGGCGTCCCCGATACTTTCCACGGTCAGCGCCAACAAGGTGGCTTGAACATCGACCGGGCTGATCGCGGGAAATGGCAGCAGATGCTGGGCAAGCCAGGCGAGGTCGAACAGGTCGCGTCCGGTGCTTTTGGGCGGCGACATAGCAAAAAAAGGTTGCGCCAGCATATTGGCGAGCAGAGAGGGGTGCGCTGTGCCGCTGGCCGCCCAGGCGCCGTCTCGGTCGAACGGCTGTCCCTGGTGCCGCTGGCACCAGGCGTCGAGCAGCATATTGCCCGGACCGCAATCAAAACCCGATACGACTTGCCCCGGTAATAATAGAGACAGGTTACTGATGCCGCCAATATTCACAATTACGCGCGCTTGTTGCTCATCCGCGAAAACCGCTTGGTGAAAGGCGGGGACCAGCGGCGCGCCCTGACCACCCGCGGCAACATCGCGGCTACGAAAGTCACCGATGACCTCGATGTCGGTCAATTCGGCGAGCTCGGCCAGATTGCACAGCTGCAAGGTATAACCCTGGTGCGGTGCGTGGCGCACGGTTTGGCCGTGGCAACCTATGGCGCGCACCTGATCCGCGCTGATGCCGCTTACCCTCAATACCTCGCGCGCCGCGTTCGCATAGAGCCCGGCCAATTGTTGGCCGAGCATGGCTGCGCGGTGAAGCTCATCGTGCCCCGGGGTTTGCAATTGCAGCAAGGCGGCGCGTAACCCTGGCGGGTAGGGCAGAGCTGCGTGACCGATCAGACGCAGAGCGACTTGATCCTGAAACGCCTCTTGATCATAAAACTCGACCAGGGCGGCATCGACGCCGTCCATGCTGGTGCCCGACATCAGCCCAATAAAATATTCACTCATTACAGGTTTAATCCGCCAGGGTTTAGGGCGCGCCATGCTCGCTCTAGCAATTTCGCCGAGGATGGCGCTCCCGCGAACGGGAAAGCAGGTAAAATACGCAAGCTGGAGGATGGCCGCAAGCGGGAAAGCCGACTAAATCTTCAGTTTTACGGTCTGGCAGTCCCCTCGTGGTACGTCATTGCCTTGGTTTCACAGTATGCCGCAAACGAGAAGTCCGGATGAAATTAACCCTAGCCATACCCGGTTTGACCTGGCTCGACGCCTATGATGGCGCGGAAGTGACGCACGCGCTCGAAACTCCGGCGCTAAATCGGCTGCTGGCGCGCGCGCGTCTTAGCGCCGCCCCGCGCCCGCTATCGAGCTTGCTCGGTCAACCCTTTGGCCTGTCTGAATTAAATGTGGCGCGGATGGCGGCGCTCGGCGCCGGGCTGGATGGAACGCGTGGCGCTTGGTTGGTCGCGGATCCAGTGCATTTACGCCTGGAGCGCGATCGCGCCTTGCTTGCCGACGTGGGGGTCATGCGCCTATCCGCCGAAGAAGCCAGCGCATTGACCGCCGATCTCAATCTGCACTTTGCCGACGACGGCCTGCGGTTTCACGCCCCGTCGCCCGGGCGCTGGTTTCTGGAGCTCGCACAAGCGCCGGCAGCGCGCTTCAGTCCGCTGCCGGATGTGATTGGTGACAATGTGAACGATCATCGTCCGCAAGGGCGCGCCGGCCTGGAGTGGGGCAGACTGCAAAACGAGATGCAGATGCTGTTGTTCGCGCACCCGGTGAATCAGGCGCGCGAAGCGCGCAACGAAACGCCAGTCAATAGTCTCTGGCTGTGGGGTGGTGGCGAGAGTGCGACGCTCGTGCGCGGCGCGGGAGATCTGTATAGCGATGATGGCGTTCATCACATCCTGGCGCGGGCCTGCGATCAATCGTGCCTGCCTGCGCCGTATACACTGGCGGCGCTGCTCGAGGTTTTCTCGGAGCGGACAAGTGGCGCGAACTCGGTCTGGGTGCAGCTGGACCGGTTACAGGCCGCGGCGCAATATCGCGACGCCTGGGGCTGGCGCGAAGCCCTCCTGGCCTTGGAAACCGACTGGTTTGCGCCATTGCTCGCGGCTCTCAAGCAGGGTCGGATTCAATCGCTAACCCTAGTCGCCCACGGTTCCGCGGGATTTAGCGCGGAACTCGGTCGACCAGACCTGTGGAAATTCTGGCGGCGCGCGCGCGCGCTACCCTCTCTTTACCGATAAAGACTCATGCTGACTTTTCTTACCCGATCCATCCCCGATCAAAGCCATGTCGCACTGATGCACCACGGATTTCCACCCTTACTGGCGCGGCTGTATGCCGCGCGCGGCATTGCAAACGGTACCGAAATGGAGGGAGGCTTTGCCGCCTTGCTGCCGTTTGATTCGATGAAAAACATCGGCGCCATGGCCGCGCGCCTGGCGGATGCGATTGGCGCAAACCAAAAAATTCTGGTTGTGGCCGATTACGACGCGGATGGCGCCACCGCCTGCAGCGTCGCGCTCAAAGGCTTGTCCGCGCTGGGCGCCACCGTTGATTTCATCGTGCCCAATCGGTTTGAATATGGCTATGGTCTGACCCCGGAAATCGTGGCGCTGGCGGCGCAGCGCCAGCCCGATATCATCTTGACGGTCGACAACGGGATTGCCAGCGTGGAAGGCGTAGCCTACGCCAAGAGTCTGGGCATCGAAACCCTGGTGACCGACCACCACTTGCCGGGCAACGAATTGCCCGACGCCCTGATCGTTAATCCCAACCAGGCCGGCTGCAATTTCGCCTCCAAGAACCTGGCCGGCGTTGGTGTGATTTTCTACGTGCTGATGGCGCTGCGCGCCGAAATGCGTCAACGCGGTGCCTTTAGCCAAAGCGCCGAGCCCAATTTGGCCGAGCTGCTCGACCTGGTGGCGCTTGGCACCGTGGCTGATGTGGTGCGTCTGGATCAAAACAACCGGATTCTGGTGGGCAATGGTCTGAAGCGTATGCGCGCCGGGCGGCTATCACCCGGGGTGGCGGCGTTATTCAAGGTCGCCGGTCGCGCCAGCTTTAAAGCCAACACCTTCGATCTGGGATTTACCCTGGGCCCGCGGCTGAACGCCGCCGGGCGTCTGGACGACATGAGCCTGGGCATTGCCTGCCTGCTGGCCGATAACGAGCCGCAGGCAACGCAACTGGCGCAACAACTGGATCAACTGAATCGCGAACGGCGCAGCATTGAAGCCGGCATGCGCGAAGAAGCCATGGCCGCCTTGGCTGATATTGAGCCAAGCGAGCACTACACCCTGACACTGTTCCGCGACGACTGGCATCAAGGCGTGGTCGGGATTGTGGCATCGCGCCTGAAAGAACGCTTCCATCGGCCGTCGATTGTGTTCGCGCCGGGAGACAATGGCGAGGCGCGCGGCTCCGGGCGTTCGATTCCGGGTTTCCACCTGCGTGACGCACTGGACCTGGTGGCGAAACGGCATCCTGGGTTAATTCTGAAATTTGGCGGCCATGCCATGGCCGCTGGCTTAACCGTGCGCCAGGAACAACTGAAGGTGTTTGAGTCGGCGTTTGAATCGGTCGCGCGCGAACTACTGGATGAGAAACAATTGACGCGTACCATTGAAACCGACGGCGCCCTGGTGGCCAGTGAAATCTCGTTGCGTCTGGCCGAGGAGCTGGGCGCGGAAGTCTGGGGTCAGGGCTTCCCCGCGCCGACCTTCAATAATCATTTCAGTGTCTTGAATCAACGCCTAGTGGGCGAAAAGCATTTGAAACTCAAATTAAGCAGCCAAGGGCGCGAATTCGACGCCATGCTGTTCAATCAGTTTGATTGGTTGCCGCAAGAAATCGATGCGGTCTATCAGTTGGTGGCCAATGAGTGGCAAGGGCGCAAGGAATTGCAAATTTATATTGAGCACTGGCGTGACGCCGCAGAGACGCCAACGGCACAGGAGGCCTGAATGGAAATGATTCTGAGTGTGCTGGCCGGTCTACTGTTGGGCGGGATGACCGCTGCTGCGGTGCTACGCGCGCGCGCGGCGGTTGAGTATCAACGCGGGCGGGGCGAAGGTTCCGCGCAAAGCGCCATGCAGCAGGCGGAACTCAGGGGCGCGGGCTTGCGCGAAGAGGATTTGCGCGCGCGGCTGAACCTGGCGCAGGCGGAAATTGACAGCCTGCGCCTGAATCTGGGACGCCATCAGCAAGACTTGGCGGCGCTTGACACCACTCTGGATCTCGAACGCGCGCAAAGTGGTGAAAAACTGGCGCTACTCAATGAGGCGCGCGACACCTTGAGTAATCAGTTCAAGGCCCTGGCTAATGAAATCATGGAGGAAAAGACTCGGCGCTTCACCGAACAAAACAAAGAAAACCTTGGCGCGCTACTGTCTCCGCTGAATGAACGCATTCAGGCCTTCAGCAAGCAGGTTCAAGAGACCTACGACAAAGACTCCAAGGAACGTTTAACCCTGGAGCACGAACTAAAAAACCTGAAAGAACTGAATACTCGCTTGAATCAGGACGCCGTGGCCTTGACCAACGCCTTGACCGGCTCCAGCAATAAAGCCCAGGGGTCGTGGGGGGAAATGATTCTGGAGCGCGTGCTTGAAACCTCTGGCCTGCAAAAGGATCGCGAGTACCGGGTGCAGGTGTCGGATGTGGTCGAAGGCGAGCAAGGGTTCAAGCGTTATCAGCCGGATGTAATCATCGACCTGCCGGAAGGCAAGCAATTGGTGGTGGACTCCAAGGTGTCACTGAATGCCTATGTGCGCTATACCGCGGCCCAGGATGATGCCACGCGCGAACGCGAGCTTAAGGCGCATATCGCGGCGCTATACACCCACATCAAAACCTTATCGGAAAAGCGTTACCAAGATCTCTATCGGCTTAATACGCTGGACTTTGTGTTTATGTTCGTTCCGGTCGAGCCGGCCTATCTGTTGGCGGTACAGCATGACATGGGTCTGTTCAACGAAGCCTTCGAGCGGCGCATCATGATTGTCGGCCCGAGCACCTTGCTGGCCACGTTGCGCACCGTGGCCAGTATCTGGCGTTACGAGTACCAAAACTTGAACGCGCAGGAAATCGCGCGCCAGAGTGGCGCCATGTATGACAAATTTGTTGGTTTTGTTGATAGCCTGGAGAAACTGGGCAAGCAACTCGACACAGTGCAAGACAGTTGGCAGGACGCGATGAAAAAGCTCAAGGATGGGCGAGGAAATTTGATTGGCAGCGCCGAACGCTTGCGTAAACTCGGCATTAAGTCGAACAAGCAACTCGCGCCGCATCTCTTGACCGGCGCCGACGAGGAATCCGACGCGGAAGAAGAATCGGCCTAAGCCCAGTGTAAAGTTATGCGGGGTAACGTTTTACATTTTTTCGCCCAAATTACATATTCGCTTAATACCTGAGGACTTAAATGAAAGGGTAATCACTGTCAGGTACCCAACATGAACCCTTTCACTTCTTTCTTGCGTGTAAATCTCCCCATGGGCGCCTTGGCGCTACTTCTGGTCGGTTCAGCCGCTTACGCCGATATGACTCCCGCTGGCGGGCACTGCGTTGAAACGCAAAACAGCAGCCGCGCCGATTTTCAGCGGCAACACCAGGATCATCTGGCGCAGTTGTTAAAACTGACGCCGCAACAACAATCCGCCTGGCAGGCTTTCGCCAAGGCGGACCAGGCCAACCTGTCGTCGATGTCGCCGCCACCTGAAAATTTCAATGTAGTCGAACTGGCGCAATGGCGCGCGCAACGCGCCGAGCTGCGCGCGGCGCAACTGGCTGATGCCAGCAAAGCCACGCGCCAATTGTGGTCGGTACTCACCGAAGAACAACGGATGACATTTGACCATGTCATGCAGCGAGAAATGATGTTCGGCCATCCGCAACCCGGGACGATGCCGCCCATGCCGCCTATGCCGCCTCAGTAATTCATTGACTCGCCAAGGCCATCGCCGTCGATGGTATCTTGAGCGGGCCAACCGAGACTCTCCAGTAAACTTGGCGTCGACTCGGTGCCGCCGCGCCTTGTCGATGCCCGCAAGTCATTGAACGTCTTCGCCCCAATTCGGATAGTCGACATAGCCGAGCTCAGCGCCACCATAGAAACTCTTTGGATCGGGAGCATTCAGCGGCCCACCGTGCCTCAGGCGCTTTGGCAGGTCTGGATTGGCAAGAAACAGTCGGCCGTAGGCTACGGCGTCGGCAAGATTATTTGTGACGGCAAGCTCGCCCCGTGCGGCATCGTATCCCCCATTAACAATGTAAACACCATTCCACGCAGCGCGCAGATGCTTGAACAGGTCGGTCAAACGCCGATTCGCAGACGCGTCTCCTGGCGAAGCTTCCACAACGTGAAGATAGCCAAGATGAAAATCATTGAGAACATCGACGACATGGGAAAATGTTTGTTCCGGGTTCTCATCGTCCATGTCATTGAAGGTACCGAAGGGGGAAATGCGTACTCCAACCCGTGTCGGCTCCCAAACGCCGAGGACAGCTTCGACGACTTCTCGGAGAAATCGAACCCTATTGGAAACCATGCCGCCGTAATTATCCGTACGAATATTCGACTTTGTTTGAAGGAATTGATCTATCAAATACCCGTTGGCGGCATGAATCTCAACCCCATCAAAGCCCGCCGCTTGGGCATTAACCGCCGCCTGGCGGAAGTCCTCGATCGTCTGACGAATATCTGCCGGTGTCATTGCTCTCGGTTCGGAAACCTCCGCAAAACCCGTCGCAATGACGGTCTGACTCATGGCCTTAATTGACGAGGGGGCTAATGGCGATGCGTTTCCCGGCAACAGGCTGCTATGAGAGATTCGGCCCACATGCCAGAGCTGAAGAAAAATTCGCCCGCCTGGCCGATGCACCGCATCGACAACCGGCTTCCAGCCGGCGATCTGCTCCTCCGAATAAATTCCCGGGGTGTTGATATAGCCCGTCCCCATGGGCGAGATTTGCGTTGCCTCCGAGACAATCAGCCCAGCCGATGCACGCTGACCGTAGTACGTGGACGCCCACGGACCCGGCACCCCGCTTGGCATAGCGCGATTTCGAGTCAAGGGTGCCATGAAGACGCGGTTCGCCAGTTGCAGATTGCCTAAAGTTATTGGATCGTAAAGGGATGTCATTGATGATGCCTCGCGAAGTAAATTATTGAATTGGCGCAAAGCGTGCTGCCTGTATTGGCGCCGTGCTCCACCCATGCTTTGTCAAATCAATCCAGCTGCGGGGCGGCAGGAAAGTCCAGCGGCACCTTCGTGGTTGAATGCAGGTAGTTACTCACGGTTTTGTCGCCAACAAGAATAATGGCATCCACCAGGTTTTCCTTGGTCCAGCCTGCGGCGAAGAATGCTTCAACCAAGGCTTGATCAACGTGACCACGGCTTTGTGCGATTCCTTTGGTCAAACGGGCTAGCGCGTCGAGCTTTGCGTCGAAGCTGACTTGTCCATGCCGGATTTCGCGGATTTGTTCATCGGTGAAGCCGTTCATTTTCCCGAGCATGGTGTGGGCGGCCAAACAATACTCACATTCATTGACTTGGCTGACGACGAGGTAGACGACCTCGCGAGCCTTGCCGGACACACTACTTCTGGCGCTTTGAAATGCCATGTAGGTGGCAAGTGCCGTCTCCGAGTGAGCAAAGGTGGCGAAGAGGTTGGGGACCATGCCAAGGCTTTTTTTGAGATTGTCAAAAATGACTTGGTTGGTGGCGCTGACCTCTTCTCGAGTAGGAACGCTGATGGTGGTCATGGTCATTTCCTTTGGTGGTTGAACAACAGAGTGAAAGTTGAATTGCGCTTACCGCGCGGTCGGTGTAGCCATCATCGACTGTGTTGCTTGGGCGATGACGACACTTTGGCTGATTCCATTTTGTTGGTATAGACTGATTTTTATCCTATCAATTAGTAGTAAATGGAATATATCGAGCCAGCATGGACAAGCTTTCCGCAATGCGCACTTTTGTGAGAGTGGTCGAGTCGGGCAGTTTTTCCGCCGTGGCGGACGAGTCGCGGGCCACTCAAAGCGCCATCAGCAAGCAGGTGGCCGCCCTGGAGAAGGCGTTGGGGGCAAAGCTGCTGGTCAGAACGACGCGGTCTCTTGCCCTGACCGAAGAGGGTGAGCGCTATTTCGAGCAGGCCCGAAGGTTGGTCTGCGAAATTGCGGAGGCCGAGTCGGAGCTGATCATAGGAGAAGGGCAACTCCGTGGCTGGATTCGGGTGGCCGCCTCAGTGGGCTTTGGCCGCTTGAAGTTGATGCCGTTGGTGAAGTCGTTTATGACAGCGCACCCTGATGTCAAAATCGACCTGCGGCTGCACGATGGTTTTATCGACTTGGTTGAGCAGGGGATCGATATTTCAGTTCGGATCGGCGACCTGCCCGACAGCGGACTGATCGCGCGGCGCATCGGCACCTCGCATCGCATGCTGCTTGCCCACCGAGACTACCTGCGATCCCTTCCCAAAGGCGTTCGCGCCCCCGTTAACCCGGAAGACCTACAAGCGCACGAATGCATTGTTTACACCGGCAGATCCAACAGCAATTTATGGACATTCACGGCGGGAACCGGTGCGTCGCAGGCAAAAGGAACCACCAAGAGTATTCGTGTAGAGGGACATATTCAAACCAACAGCAGCGAGGTGCAATACTCTGCCGTGGCAACGGGAATGGGCATAGGCTATGCGCCCACCTGGCTCTTCGACGTTGAGATGGCAAGTGGTGAAGTAGTGCGGCTCATGCCAGACTGGGAGTCGCCCCAATCTCCAATTCATCTTGTGAGCCCACCCGAACGCAAGCATTCCGCCAAGGTCAGGGCGTTTGTAGAGCACATATCCGCGACGCTGACTTGAGTTGAAAGTCACAGACCAATTTCTCATTGATCTGAATCATTTTGCCCGGCTTAACCGGCGGCTGAAAAACCTCACCCAACTTGGGTTAAGTCCGACAGGCTGTTAAAATGCGCAGATCGTCCTGGATGGAAGTCGTGACATGCCCTGCAAACTTAGCGTCAACCTGAATAAAATCGCTCTGATCCGTAATGCGCGTGGTCGGGACTACCCCTCTCTCGATCATTTTGCCCGTCTGGCGCTACGCGCCGGCGCGCATGGCGTCACCATCCATCCGCGCCCTGATCAGCGCCACGCCCGCTACAACGATATTGCCGCGCTCAGCCAGGTACTGCGCGACTATCCCGGCGCCGAACTGAATATCGAAGGCTACCCGGATGAAACCTTCTTGCGCGAAGTGCTGGCGGCGGCCCCGGCGCAGTGCACCCTAGTGCCGGACGCGCCGGGTCAGCTGACCTCGGATCATGGCTGGGATGTGGCACGTCATGGGGTGTTTCTGTCGCAAGTGACCGCGCGCCTGCATTCGGCCGGTGTGCGCGTGTCGATTTTCATGGATCCGGATGTCGAACAGATCAAGCTGGCGCACCAGACTGGCGCCGATCGCATCGAGCTATATACCGAAGCCTATGCGGAGCAGCCCGATGAAAGCACATTGCAACCTTACCAACGCACGGCGCGTCTGGCGTGTGAATTGGGTCTGGAGGTCAATGCCGGGCATGATCTGAACCTGGAAAACCTGCTGCTATTTACCCAGGCACTGCCCGAGGTGGTGGAAGTCTCGATTGGCCACGCACTGACGGTTGAAGCGCTGGAGTTCGGGTTCACCCCGACCATCGAGCGCTATATCGCGATCTTGCGCCACGCCGCGGCGGATTGAATCTTGATTCGGGTTCGCTGACCGCTCGTGTGAGCACCCCGATTAGCTATCAGCGTAATAAATGCTCGCTGTCGTAGCGCGCGAAACCCGCGCCAACGGCGGTGAGCAAACTTCCCGGCGTCTGAGGGTAGGGCAGGATCATCAGTCCGATTTCATCGGGCACGCTGCTATCCGCGGCGCATCGAAGTAAAATCCGCAGGGTGTTGGGATACATTTTAGCGATGTGACGCATGAGCTCGATTGAGGCCAGCTCATCTTGAGCGGGGTCCAGGATCACAATACCCACCTCATGGGTCGCCAGCGTCTCAAATCCCTGCTTGATATTGTCTACCCGCAAAACATGGTAGTCGGTCTGATTCAGCCAATCACTGCTGACCTCGCTAGCCGGGCCGTGAGTGTCGATCCAGAGCAGCAAATGGTGCGCATAGTGACGCTTCGGCTCGGGCAAGCGAGTCTCACTGGCCAACAAAAGGGCACAGTCATCGGCCTCAACCGGACGGCTAAAGTAGTAGCCCTGTAAAATATCGCAGCCAGCCTCCGAGAGCAGAATCAACTGCCCTTCGGTTTCCACCCCCTCGGCCACCACTCGCAACTGCAGCAAGTGCCCCATGGCCACCACCAAGCGCGAAATCACCAGATCGTCCGGCTGCGTCGTAATTTCGCGCACAAAGCTTTGATCGATTTTTAACTTGTCCACCGGGAAACGCTTGAGATAACCCAGGTTGCAAAAACCGGTACCAAAATCGTCAATGGAAATCTGAACCCCCATCTCATGCAATTGGCGCATGGTGTTGAGGGTGGCGTCGGGGTCGTGCATCGAGGCCGATTCTGTGAGCTCCAGCTCCAGCCACTGCGGTGCCAGACCACTGTCTTGTAGCGCCTGGCGAATAATCTCAGTCAGTCCGGGCTGCGACCACTGCTGCGCCGATAAATTGACGGCTACGGGCACCGGCGCCAGCCCGGCGCGTTGCCATGCCGCCGCCTGATGGCAACTCAGGCGCAGCGCGTATTCGCCCAGGGCGCCGATCAGGCCACACGATTCGGCCAGTGGAATGAAGCGCCCCGGCGCTACGAGTCCTAAGCGGGGGTGACGCCAGCGCATCAAGGCCTCCACGCCGACAATCAACCCGGTACGCATGTCGACTTGCGGCTGATAGTGCAAGATCAGTTGGTTCTCGTCACGCAAAGCCTGATGCAGTTCCCCCTCCAACTCCAGTCGCGCGCGCGCTTCGTTCGACAATAGGGGCTGATAAAACTGATAGCTCTCTCCCATTTGTTGCATGGCGTGGTGCAAGGCGGTAGTGGCGGCCTGTAATGCGGATTCCGGGCTGATGAGGTGCAAGTTGGGGGCCACGCCAAGGTAGGCTGAGAGAAAAAAAGCGCGGTCATTAATCTGAAAGGGTTGGTGCAGCATGGCTAGCATGTCTTGCAACAAAGGAGTGAGCGCGGCAATGTCCTCCGCTTCCAGTACCAGAGCAAAGCTATCATCGCCAATGCGCGCCAGACAATCGCCCGGCAAATGCCAAGATAACAACCGGTGCGTGACTTCGCGCAGCATTTGGTTGGCGGCGTCTTCGCCCAAGCTATCGCGGACATCCTGCAATCGCGCCACCCCCACCATCACCAGGGCCAGTCCTTCATGAGCCTGGTGCTGTAGCCTTGCCAGGCGCAGCAATAAGAGTTCGCGGTTGGGCAGGCCGGTGAACGCGTCAAAATTCCGCAAGTAATACGCCTGTTGCTCTGCTTCTTCCTGGGCAGTCACGTCCAGGCCAGAGATCACTGCAAATTCATTTGAGTCCACCGCTGCAGGCAACAGCCCCGCCGACCAGAGGATGCTACGCAGCCCCACGGTAGAACGCCAGAAAATGTGTTGCTTGACCTCATTACTCGCCAAGCTAGATAACATAGCGGCCAAGTTGTCGCGCTCACTTTCCAGTGAAAATAGCTCGGCAAAGGCGGCACCCTCAACGCCAGCTTGCTCCATCCCCAATACTTCGGCCGCGGCGGGATTCAGGCGCAAAATATTACCGACTCGATCGATTAATACAATCAGCGCGCCGGAAGTCGCCAGCACCGCGCCCAGCAGGTGCTGTTCCTGGCTCAGTTGTTGCTGCATCTGATCGCGAATCCGCTCAGCATCGGCTTCGGCCAGCGCGCGCAGCACCGCCAATGGCAAGCGCGCCAGATTGTCCTTCAATACATAGTCGGAAGCGCCAATATGCAGCATTTCAACCACGCGCTCCTCGCCGAGCGACCCGGTGACGAAAATAAACGGGAGGTGAGGCACCAACATCGTGCGCAGCATCAGCGCCGAAAGGCCGTCGAATGTCGGTAGCGCAAAATCCGACAAGATAATATCTTGCGCATCCGGGATTTCCAGCCGGGCGCGAAATCCTGCTTCGTCATCAACCAGGCAAATTTCGATATTCAGCCCGGCTCGCTCCAGCGTCAGGCGCGCCAGTTCGGCATCGCTGGCGACATCTTCTAGCAGCAATATGCGGATTAGCCGGTTGCGCTTCATCATTGTGCTCGCTGCCTCTAAGTGGCGATGCGGTGAGTTGAAGTGTCGCTAATATTTGAATGGTATATTTACCATTTGTAGCATATTGAAATGAATAGGCATGGCCAAGTGTCAATCAATTGTGCACGGCAGCATGCCATCAACCGCCAGCAATGCCGGATATCTGCTATATCAAAAAAATAGCAGACTCATTGGTTCAATGACCAAACCCAAGCGGGGAAGCAAAATGACAGCAGAAGGTCATCGTCACACGCATGAGCACGACCAAGACCCCATTGAGTTGGCGGCAAGCGAAGCGACCGCCGCGCAGCGCGCGTCGGCACAGTGCGCGCGCTATCGCATCAAGGCCATGGATTGCCCCACTGAAGCCACCTTGATTCGCCATAAGTTGATGCGGATGTCCGGGGTAGTCGATCTGGAGTTCAATCTGATTCAGCGCGTACTGACGGTATACCACACCCGCGATGCAACCCAGGAATTCGAACAGGCGATCCACACGCTCGGCATGACGGCGGAGCCACTGACCGAGAGTGCCGACGCGGTGGCACCGGCTGAACCAAACAAACCCTGGTGGCCGTTGGCGCTGGCCTGCCTGCTGGCGCTTGGGGCGGAAGTCGTTGGCTGGGTGGCGCCAGGCAACGACTGGCTGCCATTATTGCTGGCGCTCGCCGCGTTGGCGATTTGCGGGCTGGACACCTATCGCAAAGGCTGGGTCGCGCTCAAAAACCGCGACATCAATATCAACGCGTTGATGAGTATCGCGGTCACCGGGGCCTTGCTGTTGCGCCAGTGGCCGGAAGCGGCCATGGTGATGGCACTGTTTTCGATTGCCGAACGCATCGAGGCGGCTTCGCTGGATCGGGCGCGCAAAGCGATCCGCGGGCTCATGGCGCTAACCCCACAGCAGGCCATGGTGCAGCAGGAAGATGGCGCCTGGCGCGCGGTCGCGGCTGAAACCGTGGCGCTCAACGCCCGGGTGCGGCTCAAGCCAGGCGAGCGTGTGGCACTGGATGGCCAAGTGCTCTTAGGGCAATCAGCGCTGGATCAGGCTTCGATTACCGGCGAAAGCGTTCCAGTCGATAAAGCGCCAGGCGATGCGCTCTATGCTGGCAGCATTAACCAAGGCGGGGAGCTGGAGTACCGAGTGACCGCGTTGGCGAATGATTCAATGCTGGCGCGCATGATTCACGCGGTTGAAGCCGCGCAAGGCAATCGTGCGCCGACTCAGCGTTTCGTCGATCAGTTCGCGCGGATTTATACCCCGATCGTGCTGGGGTTTGCCGTGCTGGTCGCGCTACTGCCGCCATTGTTATTCGGCCTGGACGCCTATCTATGGGTCTACCGCGCGCTGGTACTGCTCGTGATTGCCTGCCCGTGCGCGCTGGTGGTCTCGACACCCGTGACGATTGTCAGTGGTTTGGCGGCGGCGGCGCGTCATGGCATTTTAATCAAGGGTGGGGTCTATCTTGAGTTGGGGCGCCATTTGCGTTGGTTGGCGCTCGACAAAACCGGCACTCTGACTCATGGCAAGCCGGCGTTGACCGATGTTGAAATGCTCGACCCGCGTCAGGGCGAAATCGCGCCCTTGGCCGCCTGTTTGGCATTGCGCTCGGATCATCCGGTGTCGCGCGCGGTCGCCGCGATCGAGGTTCAGGGCGAATTACCCGAGGTGCGCGAGTTTGTCGCTTTGCCTGGGCGTGGCGTCAAAGGACGGATTGGCGCGCATGAGTATTATCTGGCCAATCATCGCGCGATTCATGAACTGGGCTGGTGCTCACCCGCGCTAGAGTCCCGCCTGGAGGGCTTCGAGCAACAAGGTAAAACCACGGTATTGCTGGCCGATGAACAAGGGGTACTGGCGGTGTTTGCCGTGGCGGATGGCGTTAAACAGAGCAGCCGGCTGGCGATTGCCGAATTGCACACCCTCGGAGTCAAAACCTTGATGTTATCCGGGGACAATCCGTTTACTGTGCAGGCGATCGCACGTCAGGTGGGGATCGACGAAGCACGCGGCAATCAGTTGCCGCAGGATAAGGCGCAGGCGATTGCCGAACTCGGCGCGGCTAAGACCGGCAAGGTCGGCATGGTGGGAGATGGAATTAACGATGCGCCAGCGCTGGCGCGCGCCGATATTGGGTTTGCCATGGGCGCGGCCGGATCGGATGCCGCGATTGAAACCGCCGATGTGGCCTTGATGGATGACGATCTACGCAAAATTCCTCAGTTCATCCGACTGTCGCAGGCAACGGCGGCGGTGCTCAAGCAGAACATTACCCTGGCGCTATCCATCAAACTGGTATTTCTGGTGCTGACGCTGATAGGGCGCAGCACCATGTGGATGGCGGTATTTGCAGACATGGGCGCCAGCCTGTTGGTGGTGTTCAACGGAATGCGCCTGTTGCGTAAATAATCGCCTGCTGATGGGGTTCGCCCAGCTCACCGCCAACCTAGCGCGCGAAGCGACGCAGTACCTTGGACAGCATTCGGCGGCATTCCACCACACCGATCAGGTAGGTCAAGGCAAAGTACAGGCAGCCGTAGACCCCGAGAATAATCATCGCCAGAAAAATCGGATAACCGTGGCCCAGCTTGAGCTTGACGCCCCAGGCCACGGCGGCGCAGATCGCGGCGATGCCCCATAGTTGAACCATCAGCATCGCCGGCAAACCGGTGACGCCAATCCGGGCATTTAATGTGCGCCGCAGTAATACAAACTCGACCCAGCCGGCAACCCCGGCGGATGCGGTCAAGCCGGCCGCGCCCCAGCGCGGCGCCAAACCCAAGGCTCCAGGCAGGACAAATACGCACACCAGGCCCAGCGCCGTGGTCAGCGCCAAGCGTACCAGGGCAAAGCGCAGCGGGGTACGCGTGTCGCGCAGCGCATAGTAGGAAGACGAATACAATCGTCCCAGCGTGGAGGCCAGCAAGCCCACGCCTGAACCGGCGATAATCCCCCAGACATACAGGGTGTTCACATGAGTGAACTTACCGGTTTGATACAGCGCGGCGGTAATCACATCCCCCAGGGCAAAAAACGCCATGGCCGACGGCACAATGAAAAAAGCGATTTGACGCAAGCCGGCATTCAGGCGGCGCACCAGGGCCTCGGATGCCTCGGCGTCCGGGTGACCGCCCAGCACGCTCGACATGGCCGGCAACTCGGCGGCCGACACCGCCATGCCAAACAGACTGACCGGCAGCATATTGATTGACGCCGCGGTGGTCATCGCCGCCATGGCGCCTTGGCCCAGCAGGCTGGACAAGGCTTGATCGACATAGGCGCTGATTTGCACCACGCCACGGCTGATCGCCACTGAACCAAAGTTGCGAATCACTTCACGCACATGACGTGACGCGGTATCAAAATTCAGATGCAGGTATTGGGTGTAACGCAACACCGGCGGGATTTGAATCAAGAACTGCAACGCACAGCCGACCACCGTGCCCCAAGCCAGGTAAACCGCCAGCGCTTGCTGATCGCTGCGGCGGAAAATCAGCAACGCGGCGATCATGGCCGCATTCCAGACCACCGGAGCAGAGTAGGACAAAAAGAATTTACGATGGCTGTTGAGAATCCCCAGACACCAGGCGGAGCACACCAACAGCCCAGTACCGGGAAATAGCACGCGCACCAGTAGAATCGTCAGTTCGCGCTTGGCGCCACTGTAACCCGGGGCGATGGCCCACAATAAATACGGCGTGGCGGCAATACCGATGAGCACGATGACGGAAATCCCCAGCGCCAGAATCGCGCCGATGGCGCCGGCGACATGGTCGGCTTCTTCTTCCTTGCCCTCGGCCAGCAGTCGGGCATAGACCGGAATAAACGAAGCCGAGAGCACGCCTTCGCCAAACAGGTTTTGCAAGAAATTAGGCACGCGCAGGGCGGAGCTGAAGGCATCGGCGGTATCCGATAAGCCAAAATAATGCGAAAACACGCGCTGGCGAATCAGACCCATGATACGGCTGAGTAAAATGCCGGTGGCAACCAAAAACGCGTGACGACCGGTACTTTCCTTAGCCATAAATAGAATTCCAAAAGAGAGGCGAGAGTTTAGCAGGTCAAGCGCGCGCTGCCCAGCTTGGCCCGGTGGCAACGTCGACATCCGCGTCGCCCACAACCGTTATCCTCGCTCGAAGAGCGGGGATCCGGGAAACTGGCGGCGGCGTACGCACAGCTCCGGGTTCTGAGCGGGAGCCGAAAATCACGCGCAATGGGACACAATAATATGAATTTAAAAAGATTTCTTGTTGGCAATGCCGGCGCGTGCCACTATTTGTGCAGCGCAGCAATTTAAGGAGCGAATATGTTCAACCGCAACAGCGACAAGCCTCTGCTTAGCCTTGCCTTACAAGGGGGCGGGGCGCACGGCGCCTTCACCTGGGGGGTGCTGGACGCCCTGCTTGAGGCTGGGTTATATCGTTTTGAGGGCTTAAGCGGCACGAGCGCCGGCGCGATGAACGCCGTGGCGGTGGCGCATGGCCTATCCAGTGGCGGCAGTGACGCCGCGCGCGAAACCCTAGCCTTGTTCTGGTCTCGGGTTGGCGCCACCTTGCCGGCGGAAATGGTGCAACCAGTGGGGCTGGGTGGCGATTCGGCGCTGTCCCCCGGGCTGCGCATGGCGCTGCAGTTCACTCGCTGGTTTTCGCCCTATCAGCTCAATCCGCTGGATTACAATCCGCTGCGCACCATCATTCAGGATCTGTTTGATTTCGAGCGGATTCGTAAGCAATCGCCGGTCAAACTGTTTGTAGCGGCGACCCAGGCCAACACCGGGCGTTTGAAGTTGTTTCAGAACGCCGATATTAGCGCTGACGCACTGTTGGCCTCATCCTGTTTACCCTCGCTGCAACAAGCGATTGTGATCGATGGCGAGCCTTACTGGGACGGTGGGTTTTCGGCTAATCCCGCGGTGTTTCCCCTGGTGCGCTATTGTCGTAGCGACGATATGTTGCTGGTACTGCTAGCGCCCACACTGTATGGCGCCACCCCGCGCAGCGCGGAAGAGATCCAGCAGCGCACCGTCAATCTGGGATTCAACAGCGCGTTTTTGCGTGAAATGCGTTTGTTCGCCCTATTGCGCGACATGGCGCAAGAAGGGGGGCCGTTGCGTGGCCGGCTTGAACGGCGACTGCTAAGCAGCCGCTTTCATCTGATAGAAGCCCATGACTTGATCTCGGACCTGGACTCATCCAGCCGAGGCTTGACGCATGTGCCGTTTTTGGAATGGCTGCGCGATGCCGGGCGCGAACGAGCGCAGGAATGGTTGACGCTCAACGGTAGCAAAGTCGGGCATCTGCCTAGTGTGGACATCAAGGCGCTGTTTTTCGATTGAGTGCGCGCGCCATAGCGGCGAGCCGCCTGTCAAACTTAATCAAGATCGGGGGCAAAACGCGCTGATCGTCCTAAGCGCCACAGAGGCGCGCGCAGACTTCAGGCCGGGTCAGGTAGTCTACGCACCACTGACGCACCGGGCCTTGCGCCTCGGCGCGCCAGGCGAGGAACAAGCGCGTGTCATGCTTCTGTTCCAGCAGGGTCTTTTTGATCAGTGTGCCGCTGACGAGAAAGGGCCGGCACAAGTAGGCGGGCAGTATGCCAATGCAGGTATTGCGCGCAATCAGAGTGATCGCGGCGTGAAAATCGGGCAAATACATTGGCTGTTGTCCATCCAGCAACCATGCTTGTCTCGGACTGAAGTCGACCGAGGTATCGCGTATACAGGCCGCCGGATAGCCGCGCACTTCGCTGTTTCTCAGCGTTGCGTCACCGCTGGCCAGGGGGTGCCTGGCGCCCACCACGAAATCCCAAGTCATTTGCCCGATAGCCTGGCTGACAATCCCATCGCTGCGGGGCACCGCGTGTGGCGCCCCAACCACCAGATCGGCGCGCTGAGCGTAAAGGGCGTCCCAGCAACCGTTGTACACCTCGGTGGTCACGCACAACTGAGTCGCGGGGAAGGCCAGGGCGAAATCCGCGGCAAAATCGGCCAACACATACTGGGGCACAATATTGTTGAACGCCACGGTCACTTCGCGCTCCACGCCATCGTAAACCAGAGCGGTATTGCGACGCAGCGCGTCAATATCATCGGCTATCGACTTGCTGTGCTGGACAAAATATTCACCCGCCGGCGTGAGCTCGATATAACGGCCCTTGCGGGTAAACAACTCCACGCCCAGAGCCTCCTCCAGCTTTCTGACAGTATAGCTGATGGCCGATGGCACCTTGTTCAGCTGTTGCGCCGCGCTGGTAATGTTCTGATAACGCGCCACAGTGCGTACTACACGTATCGTTTCGTCCGAGATCAACATAGCGGCTTCCGGCATGGAACACTGATGGCGATCATGAATCAGTCATAGAGCGGATGCAAGTTCAGCTTGTGGCCCCCCCCTCGCGCCTGGAGCGGCATCGAGTGAGCAGGACAAAGACCACGGCACTGATTAAGAGCGAATCCAGCGATGGGATGCCAGTCAGACTCAACGCCCCCTGAATGGTTAACCCGCCAAATAGCGAGCCCAGAATCCAGGCGGCGAAACCCTGTCGCTTGACCTTGGGTTCACGCTCCAATCGTTCCGGGTCATAACCCTGGCGCCGATAAAGCCAATAATCGGCGACATAGATTCCGGCCACCGGTGGGGTCGCCACACCGAGAAACAGCAAAAACGGGATAAACCAGCTCATGATGTCCAGACTCCCGACCAGACTGGCCAACAGACCCAGACTCAGCGTGATATGCCATTTCGACCGGCTCGGCAACAGTGTGGACACCACCAGAGTACCTTGAAACAGATTGCCGGCATTGGCACTGACCGTGGCAAACAGCATCAGTAACGCCGCCGGCAGCAGCGCGCCGAACAGTGTCATGGCCGCGAGCAGCGAACCCTGTCGGCTCAAGGCGCTGGGCATGGCGCCCGCCCAATACAGCAGCGGATAGGCCAGGGCAAAGGCCAGCAGTGCGGCAATCAGTGCCTGTTTACGGTCATGCGCCAGACTGCCGAAGTCCGGCAGGGTGGTGACCAATACCATGGCGGTGCCGACCACGGTAGAGACCGCGACGCCGAAGCTCATCTCGGCGAGCGCGACATCAGGCGCCAGTTGCGCCGGGCTCTGGAGAGCCAGACGCAGTATGTAGCACAGCATCAAGGCAATCACCGGCACGGCAATCTGCGCCACCCGGCCCAAGGCCTTGAAGCCAAAGGCGGTCGCGGCCATAAACAAGAGGCAGCCACCGGCCACCAGCCAGGGAAGCGCCACATGAAGGTCGAAGCGCGCCAGCAAGTCTTGCAGCGTATGGCCAAACATATTGGCGGTAACCGCAATCCAGCCGAACATGCTGATGGCCATCAGCATGTTAATGGCAATCGCTCCCTGCGTGCCGAAGGCATATTTGACGATGCCATAGGTCGGAATCCGCGCTTTGGCGCCGATGGCGATCGTGACCATCGACAGCAGCGTAAGAATCAGTGCGCCGAGCGCCGTCACCTGAATCAATTCCCGAGACGACAGTTGGTTTCCCAGACTGGACGAGGAAAGCAGCAGGGGCGTAATGGCAATGCCGAGCAAGATCAATGCGATGCGATGGCCCGGAGCCGTTTCAGCATGTTCGGTGACATGGCGCATGGGCGTTCTCCTTGAACGGTGTCGTTATGCCTGCGGGATTTGACGGGTATAGTTGCGCCAGCCGCCGCAGTCGGTAATTTCGCGTTGCCCGGCCAAAAGCCATGACTCGGCCAACACCCCCAGTACCTCGCCGCCGTCTTGTAACTTGACCTTGCCAATACACAGCCCGGCGGGCTCGCTTAGCAGCAAATCGGCGAACGAAGCCATGGGCAAGCGCCAGATTTCCAGCGCCACACCGCGCCCGCCGTCGGCAACGCGGGTCATCCCTGGGTGTCGGTCGTTAATACTCCAGAGGCGGTAATGTTCATCAGTAACGTCTTCGCGTACAAATTCGCCGCCGGCGCGCAGCATATTGCCATTCAATTCCAGACCGCGCATCAGGGTGCCATTTACCGCCAATAGTGTGCTTGCTTGCATGATTACGACTCCATTTGATGTTCTGAGAATGCGTTAACTTTCACTGTCAGCACCCGCAACGCGGCGCTGAAGCACGCCATCGGCGCGGTGGTGATTCCGGCGCCGATCTGGCCGACACCGGCTTGTTTATGCGCAATGCCGGTATTGATCACCGGCAAAATGCCGCGATCAGCCACTTTGCGCGCGTCGATGCCCGCCGCGCTGGCGGCGAAATTCAGCGCGGGCAAGGTAAACGCCGGATTACCTCCGAGAGTGATGGCCTGCATGCGCCGGCTGTGATTGCTGGCGTCTTGCGGCGTGCCGCCGACGAATTTGACAATGGCCGGTGAAGACGCCATGGCAAAACCGCCTACTCCCGCAGTTTCGGTAATCGCGCTGTCACCCAGATCGGCGGCGGCGTCTTCCACCCCATACCCCGGGAAAAACAGGCCCTGAACCGGGTTGGCCGGCGCCTGAAACCAGGTGTCGCCGGTACCTGACAGACGAATGCCGAAATTCACACCGTTACGCGCCATCACCGTGACCATTGAGCTGAACGGAACGTTGGCCGCCGCATCCATCATCGCCTTGCACGCCGCCATCGACAGATTGAGGAAAAAGTGATCGTTATTCGCCATAAACGCGCATACCCGCTGCAGTTGATCCAGCGGCAAACCACTACTCAATAGCGCTGGCACCAGGCGCTTGAGTAACAGTCCGGTCGCTGCGGCATTGCGGTTATGAACTTCGTCACCCATGTGCAGCGCCTGGGCCATTAGAGGTTTAAGTTCCAGAGGGCCCAAAATGCGCACTCCAGCCCGCAATGCCGGCGCCAGCTCCTGGCGCATCCAGTGCAGGCGCTGCAGTACTTCCGGGCTATTGGCGCCAAAGCGCAATACCTTGCCCAGACCTTCGTTCATATTGCTGAAACTGCGTTGACCATTGGCCTGATTTTCAACGACCCACAGGGGCATTGACGGGCTGATGATCCCGGCCATCGGACCGACCGCGTGGTAGTGATGACAGGGTTGCAGCTCGACTGCGCCATCCCGCACCAGGCGCAAGGCGGCTTCGTGACTTTCGGCCCAGCCTTCGAACAACATCGCGCCAATAATCGCTCCTTGCACCGGGCCGCACATCTCGCCCCAGGCAATCGGCGGGCCGGCGTGCAGAATCAGCTTGCGCCCGGCCATGGCCGGGATAGCCTCAGAGGCCGGCAGAACATCGACCAGTGCCGGTTGTGCGTCCAGATAGCGCTGAAATGCTTGTTGATTGGCGCGCTCGACCAAGGGGTGGCGCAACAATTGCGCCAGATCCAGCCCGGCCGCCACGTCACCTTGCACTGGCGGTTGCCAGTTGAGTGGTTGCACCGTGCCACCTGCCTGTTGCACATTGGCGGCAAAACTGTTTAACCCCGCATTCACCACCTTGAGTGACTGGCTGAATAATTGACTCATGCTTGAACTCCTTGAATGTGTGCCTGCAGGCGCGCCACATGACTGGCCCAGAGCGCGGCCTGGGCATTGCAGCCGGCAACCCGTACGCCCGCGTTGCGCAGTACCTCGATTTGATGGCTACGGACTTGCGGATCGGCTTCGGTGCCACAGACATGGGCAATCAACAGCGGCAGGTCCTGCCCCGCCTGCTTGCGCGCCTGATGCAGTAATTCACCTAATTCAGCCGCTGGCCGCGCCGCCGCGCCATAGCCCAGTACCAGATCGAACAGCACCACCGCTGTGTGTGGATCGCGCAGTTCGGCTGCAATGCGCTGGTTGCGCAACGTCGGATCGATCATCGGGTGCGGACGGCCGCGGGTGTAGGCGTCGTCCCCCATGTCAACCAAAGTGTGACCGCGACTACTCCAGAGATCGGTCAGTTCCTGATTGCCGCGCACCGGGGTGTTCGAAGCGGCGACAAACCCCTGTGCCTGGCACAGTAACTGGCTTTCATAGCAAAAGGTTCCGCCGGCGAATACGCCACGGATATCGCTGCGTTGCGAACCGAGCCGCGCGGCCTGTTGCGCCAGCTGTGCCGCGTCACTAGGGTCGAGCATGGCCTGCGAAGCCGGTAACGCGTGTGGCATGGCCTGCGAAGCCGGTAACGCGTGTGGCTTGGCGCAAGCGACGGCAAATTCGGCGGCATCCGCCAGCGTGGTGGCGGCGATAATGCCGGCGCGCTGGATCTCAGTCGGCGCGGCGCCGAGGAAATTGACGACAACGGGTTTGCCGGTGGCGGCGGCGCGTTCAAGAATCCGTTCGGCGACCGCGCGGGCTGGCGGCTTGGAAATCAAGACAATCACCTCGGTTTCCGGGTCCTCCGCCAAGGCATCCAGCGCATGCAGCATCGAAATGCCGCCAATGGCTTCATGCAGGTCGTGACCGCCGGTGCCCAGCGCCTGAGACACCCCCGCGCCTAACTGATCGATGCGGCAACTGACCTCCTGTAGGCCGGTGCCGGAGGCGCCGACTAAGCCAATGACTCCGCGGCGCGTCACATTGGCGAAGCCCAGCGGGATGCCATTGATAATGGCCGTGCCACAATCCGGTCCCATGACCAGCAAGTTTTTGTCACGCGCCAGGGTTTTGATGGCCTTTTCCTGTTCCAGACTGACGTTGTCACTAAACAGCATCACGTTCATTCCCAGTTGCAGGGCCTTGATCGCCTCGGCCGCGGCATAGTCTCCCGGCACCGAGATGAGCGCCAGATTGCTGTCCGGGACCTGCTCAAGCGCCATTTCAAGGCTGACCAGATCCGGCGCGTAGACGCCATCCGCGCCGGCGTCCGGCGGTGGGCTGCTGAGCTGTTGCTCGGCCAGAACCAAGGCATCGGCACAGGCCTCTTCCGTGCCGCTCACGGCAATAATCAAATCGTTGGGTCTGGCCTGAATTTCAGCGTCCAGCCCGGCCGCGCGTAGTTGCGCGCGGTTGGTTTCGGTCCCCATGACCACCGATGCCTGCTCGATGCCGGGCAGCTTGCCAAGCAAGGCGGAGATCTGCATCAGGGACACCGAGTCCTGGTACAAATTGGCAAATACCTTATGTGTTATCTTCATTGTCATTACCTTTCAAAATTGAATTAGGCTCGCTAGTCATTTGCCTTAAGGTACGTAGTCCGTGCAGCAGGCCCGCCAGCGTGTCCATGCCCGATGTCGCGCCATAGCGCATCAGCTGCTCGGCGCAAGATTCAACCGTCGCGGGGGGCGCCAGGGTCAGTAGCGCCTGCATCAACTGGTGCAATGCCTGCGAGAAATGGCCTTGCAAACCAAGCGCCAGATAATGGCGGCTGATATCAGTGGTACCCTGCAATTTCAGGTCGATCGCTGCGTGTAGCCATTGCAAGTGGGTAGCCATTTCGGCGTGCCGACGCCATGGCGCCAAAGCCACCAGATAGCCCAGTAAATAATCGTCCCCGGATGGGGTTAAGCCACAGCCATAGCCCACCAACTGACCGACTTGATCAGCTATCCGCTCGCGGCTGTGGCACAGCTCAAAATGTGGCAGGCGACCGGTTTCAGGCCACCCGGGCAGCAACTGAAGCGGGCTATCGGGTATGCGCAGGCGGGCTTCTCGGTGCAGTTGCCGGGCCAGATGCGGATAGTGGCTTAAGGCGTGCAGTTGACTGGCGGGCGTGCCGACGAGTTCGGTTGGCAGCCAACGGCAAGCCTGGCGCAAGTCGGCGCACCAGCCGTTGCCGATAAGCTGCCACGGATGAAAATCAAGCATCTGCCCGGGCCGTAGATGCTGGCGCCAGTCCCATCCGCTGGGCGTGGCCAGGCGAATGGCCAGCGGCTGATTGCTCGCCTCGGCGCCGAGCAAAGTCAGCAGGCGCCCCGGACTGACGGATAGATTAACGGCGTGACTGAAACTACTGTGTACCCGATAGCGTTCCACCGGCGCCGTGGGCTGATCCACCAAATAACCCAGAGATAAACCCGACAAGGGTAGCGCCGTCATCGCGGCTTACGCTTGGCCGGCTTCCAGCGCGGTCACGATCGCGTCGGCATCGCTCACCCAGCCGAAAATCCCGCCCTGCGCCTGAATCATCGCCAGTCCGTAGTGCTGAAATTCGGGAAAGTAAGAACCGACACAGTCTTGAGGCACGATGCACTCATAGCCACGGTCATTGGCTTCGCGCACCGAGGTATTCACACAGACTTCAGTGGTGACCCCGCACACGATCAAGGTTTTGATCGCCCGGTTTTGTAAAATCAGCTGCAAATCGGTCTGGTAGAAAGCGCCTTTCCCTGGCTTATCGACCACTGGCTCGCCCGCGACCGGGTAGAGTTCGGGCACGATATCGTGCCCGGCTTCGCCGCGCACCAGAATACGTCCCATCGGACCAAGACTGCCGATGGCGAGTTTGCCGCCACGCGCGAATTTACTCGGCGGGCAATCAGTCAGATCCGGCCGATGCCCCTCGCGGGTGTGGATGATCAGCAGCCCGGCTGCGCGGGCGGCGTCCAGCACTCGGCGACAGGGTTCAATCGCACTACGCAACAACGAGACATCGTTGCCCAGCGCCGCGCCAAATCCACCCGGTTCGAGAAAGTCGCGCTGCATATCGATCATCAACACCGCGGTATGCCGCGGATCGAAGGCGAGGGCGTAAGGTTGAGCGCGGAAAGTAGCTTGTGTCATCTAGGTCTCCCCAATGGGTAATGACATGGGTTTGAATCTGTAAAACCAGTATAAATCTCAGTCAGAAGGTGCACGGCGAAACGTTTTCAGCCACAAAAACAAAATTTTTGCTGGATGAAATCGATGACTTTGATGCGCAACGGAAGAGGGCGGCGCGGGATGGGCGGGGTGGAACGGGGCGTGCGCAATGCAAAAAAACAGGAGGACCGGAGAAGATCTGATGCGACGAGGGTTGCGGGTACTGGTGGCGAGTCAGGAGGGCTCACCACCAACACCCCCTACGGCAAAATTAACAGGCATAGGTGACCACCGCGCCCTCGACCAGAATACTGACCCGCTCGCCGATGGCCTGTAGCAATTGCCCTGGTATGCGCGCGGTCAAGCGAGTGACGCTGTCGCCACCGGACTCCAGCTTTAAATGCACGCAGGTATCGTGACCAAAATAGTCGGCATCGACGATGCGCGCCGCCGTGCCATCCATGCCGATCGGCTGTAGCCGCAATTGTTCCGGACGCAACAACACCTCAACTTGCCCTTCGGGCATATCGCGGGCCAGTGGCAAACGCCCCAGCGCGCATTGCACGCTGCCATTGGACGCGCTGCCCGGCAGTAGCACCGCGTCACCGATAAAACTGGCCAGTTGCGCGCTGACCGGACGGCAATACAGCTGTTGCGGCGTATCCACCTGAATCAATCGGCCATGCAGCAATACCGCGACTTGCTGCCCAAGCGACAGGGCCTCGGACTGGTCGTGGGTGACCAGCAGCGCGGTTGCGCCACAGGCCGCCAGCGCCGCGGCTACCGCCTGACGCGTTTCGACGCGTAGCGCGGCGTCCAGCGAGGAAAACGGCTCGTCGAGCAACACCAGAGTGGGCGCCGGCGCCAACGCGCGCGCTAGCGCCACGCGCTGCTGCTGCCCACCGGACAGCGACTGCGGCGCGCGCGCGCCGAATGAAGTGGGTAGGCCGACCAGCTCCAACAATTCATCTACCCGGTAGCGCGCCTTGCGCTGCCGGCGCGGCAGGCCGAACACAATATTTTCCGCCACCGACAAGTGCGGAAACAGCGCCCCCTCTTGCGGCACATAGCCAATCTGGCGCTGCTCGCATGGCAAGTGCCGACCAGGGGCGTTAAACACCGTCTGGTCGACCTGGATACTACCGCTGTTCGCGCGCTCAAAACCACAAACCAGGCGCAATAGCGTGGTCTTTCCACTGCCGGAAGGACCGAGAATCGCCGCCAGACTGCCGGACGGCACATTGAGATCCACGCCGCTGAGCACCGAAGTTGCGCCAAAGCTTTTGCTGAGCCTCTGAATACTTAAATTAGCCATAAGTGCCTTGGGTTAAGCGTTGCCCAACACCGCGGATTTGCCAAACAGCGACATCAGCAGCCAAGTGGACAGTAAAGAGATTGCGACCAGCGTCGCGGCGTAGGGCGCGGCGGCGGCAAAGGCCATGGTCGAGGTGTCGGCCCACACTTCGGTCGCCAGGGTTTGCACCCCGATTGGCGCTAACAACAGTGTGGAGGTCAGCTCAGTGACCACCGCAATAAAGACCAGCGCCGCCGCCGCGCCGAGTCCGGGCCCGGCCAGCGGTAGCAGCACGCGCAGGCTCATTTGCCACCAATTCAAACCATGGGCGCGCGCTACGTCTTCTAGGCGTGGGTCAGCCTGCAATAGCGCGGCGCGGACGCTGACCAGCGCCAGAGGTAAAAACAGCACCGCGTAAGTGACGACCAGCAGCACCGTGCTTTGATACAGCGGCAACAAATAGCGTATCGCCAGCGAGATCACCGCCAGAGCAATCACAATCCCGGGGATACCTTGCGGCAGCAGGGCAATGCGTTCCAGCCCATTGGCGCACCGTCCAGGATAGCGTGCCAGCAAAAACCCTAGCGGCAGCGCCAGCGCCGTAGTGAGCAGCGCCCCCGCCAAGCCGAGACTTACGGAAGCGCTGCTGGCGCTCAGCAGCTCACCGAGCGAGGCTTGTGCGGGCGACACCGCGGCCACACTTTGTTGCAGTAGCCAATACGCAATCATGCCGAGCGGCACCCCAAGCGTGACCAAGGTCAGCAGCGCAAAGCCTCCCAGCAGTGGCCAGCGCGTCCAGCCCAAGGTGTAGCGGGTCGGCGCGCGCCGGGTACCGCGATCAATGCGGTGATAGCGAGCCTGGCCGCGCACTTTGAATTCAGCCAATAAGAACAGCAAGCACAGCAGCATCAGGATGCCGGCCAGCAGAGCGGCGCCAGCGCCATCGAAACTGGCGCGATACTCGGCATAAATCTCCGTGGTAAAAGTATGAAAACCCAGCAAGGCAAACGCGCCGAATTCCGACAACACGCTCAAGGCCACCAGCAACATGCCGCCGAGCAAGGCGGGGCGCAATTGCGGCAGTATCACGCGGGCAAAGCAGCGCCAGGGCCCCAGTCCGAGCGAACGCGCCGATTCCTCCAGTGCCGGGTCCATGCCACGCAACGCCGCCGCTACCGGCAAATACACCATCGGGTAGTAAGCGCAGGTAACCACCAGCAACGCGCCGGTAAACCCCTGCAGCGAAGAACTGAGCGATAGCCAGGCATAACTGGTAATAAAGGGCGGGATCGCCAGTGGAACCGCCGCCAATAGCGCCCAGAACCGGTGCCCGGGCAGTTGGCTGCGCTCGATAAACCAGGCTAGCGCCGTACCGATCAGCGCCGCAAGCACGGTGGCGGCACTGACAATCAGCAAGGTATTGAGCGCCAATTCGGCGACTATCGGACGCCACAACAGATCCAATGCCGCCGCTAAGCCAAAGCGGGTGGCCTGGCTCAAGGTGAACAGCAGTGGCACGAGTACCAGCGCGGCAATGACGCATGCCACGCTCAATAAACCGCGTGGAATGCGCCGCGTGGCGAGAACGGCCATATTCACTACAGTAGACCGGCTTGACGCAGCAACCGCGCCGCCTGACTGTCGTCACCCAATTGTTTCATGCTCAACTGCGGCGGCGACAATTGGTCGAAAGGCTTGAGAATCGGATCCGGCGCCACGCCCGAATGTAACGGATATTCGAAGGTGATCTTGCTACCGGCCATCAGCTTCTGCGCGCGCTCGCCACTCAAGTACGCCAGGAATTTCTGCGCGGCCTCGGGATTGTGCGCGGTTTTCAGAACAGCGGCGCCCGACACATTAATCAAAGCGCCCAGGTCGCCATGGTTAAAATGGTACAGCGAGCTATGAGTGCCCTTGGCGCCCAGCTCGGCGCGCAGGCGCGCCCAGTAGTAGCTGTTGATCACACCGACCGCCACACCGCCACGATTAACCGCCGCGGTCACCCCTTCATCATCATCGAAAATCTGCGCGTTGCGATGCAGACCCTGCAGCCAGGCCAGCGTCGCAGCCTCGCCCTTGAGGGCGATCAAGGCGCTGACCAAGGGAAGAAAATCACCATCGGCCGGTGCAATCGCGACTTTGCCTTTCCATGCCGGTTCAGCCAAATCGAGTAGCGAAGCCGGCAGTTTGTTCGGCTTGACCAGCTTATTGTTGTACGCCAACACATTTTCGCGCGCGAGCACACCAACCCATTCTCCGCTCGGCGAGTTATAGCGCGCCGGGATCACCGCCAGGGTGGCGGGCGCCACCTTGGCCAGCAAACCTTTATGCTCAAGCAACATCAACTCGGGTGAGTTTTCAGTGAAGTAGACATCGGCCGGTGACGCCTTACCTTCGGCCAGTAACTGCGCCGCCAGTTGTGGCCCCTCGCCACTACGCACCCGCACCGAAATTCCGCTTTGCTGCTCAAAGTCATGTGCCAGCAAATTCACGGTTTGTTCGTGCTGCGCACTATATAGCGTCAGCGACGCGGCGTGCAATGGAGCGCTAAAGGCTGCGGCGGAAACGAGTAGCAGCGCACAGCGTTTGAGTTGGGTTTGGCCGAGAAATGAAAGCACAGTAAAAACTCCAAGCAAGAGATTGTGTATCCGGAAATTCAGGCAGCGCTGCGCGTCCGCCACGCATTCTTAATGATAAGCGTTATCATTATCATTTTTCAGATAATACTTACTGCGCTGACAGGCGTCAATAGTTGCCGATCAGCAATTACTGCAAGTTCGGCTGGCGCCCACATGCCACGATCACAGCCTATTCAAAAGCAAGGGAGAGCGGCGGTGAACGGTGGGCATTGGAAAATCGGGATGATGTTGGCACTGCTGGGGTTGTCGGGTTGTGGCGATAACAGTCCGCCTGCGGGGAGCGAGCAGATTAAAGCCTACGGCGCCGAGGTATTGAATCAATACCAACGCCGCGCCGATCTGGCTCCCAATCTGGTGAGTACGGTCAAAGGGTACGCCGCGCAAAACCAGCAGGTATTGACTCAGGTTAGCGCCGCGCGCGCCGCCATCGTCGATCTGCGCGTCGCGCCGGAGCTGCTGAACAACCCGGAGGCGCTTGCCAAGTTTCAAAGCGCGCAAACACAGCTGTCTGGATCGTTGTCACGTTTGGTTGCGCTAACGAAGAACAATCCGCCATTAAAGGCCGATGGACTGGCTTGCCCACCACTAAAACGACTGAGGCGCGACAGGCCATGCGTGAGCGTGGCGAGTCCTTAAGTGATTTGGCGCGCGTTAAACGCGACGCTCTGCGGGGCATCGAACCGGAGACGAGCGGGGAAGATGCTCTCAATCTGAATGCCTTGCACGAGGCGATTCGACCGCGCGGCCGTCCCAGAGGGATAGCTAACAAGCTGCAAGTGACCGTGCGTTATTCGCCCGACGTGATCGCTCGCTTTCGCGCCACCGGTCCAGGCTGGCAATCGCGCATGGATGCGGCCTTGCAAGACTGACTCAAAGACCATGATCCGCGCGGCTCACAAGCCCCGGGTTAAATCGATCAGCGCACGCAAATGCTGTTCGGATTGCTCGAAAGCTTGTTGCTCCGCATCGGTGAAGCGGTATTTCAGAATGCGATCCACACCGTTGCGCCCGATCACACAGGGCACGCTGATCACCACGTCGTCCAGTCCGAACTCGCCTTCCAGCTTGATGCCGACCGGCAGTACCGAGCGTTCGTTGGCTTCGATCGCGCGAATGATGCGAAACACGCCGGCGGCGATGCCATGATTGGTGTTGCCCTTGCGATTGAAAATCTCGAAGCCGGCATTGATCACCCGCTGGCGCACTTCGTCTTTGTCGATGGCGGGCAGCTGGTTGAGCTCGCAATAGCTGTCGATATCCAGACCGCACACATTGCAAATACTCCACGGAATAAAACAGCTGGAACCATGGTCGCCCAGTACATAGCCGAAGATATTCTTCGGGTCGATTTTGACGTGGTCGCTCAAAATTCGCATAAAACGCGCCGAGTCGATCAGGGTGCCGGTGGAGATCAAGCGGGTGCGTGGATAGCTGGAATAGCGCAAAGCGACATGCGCGATGATGTCGACCGGATTAGTGACCATAATCACCACCGCCCGCGGTGAGTAGCGCTCAACTTCGGCGATGATCTGGCGGATCAGTACCGCATTGACGCGCACAATCGCATCGCGGCTTTGCCCCTTTTGAATTTGCGCCCCGGCGGTAATCACCACCACATCGCTGTCGACCGTGTCGGCATAGTCGCCCACCACCAGATCCGGATTTTTTGCATAGGTGAAGGCAGTGGTATGGGCAAAATCCCACATTTCGGCTTCTGATTTTTCCCGCGCTTTATCGACCGCCACAATTTCAGTAGCTTCGGACAGATTGAGCAGCAAGCCCACCAGCTCGGTACCGACCGCGCCCATACCAATCACAGAGATTTTCACGACCTGACCTCCCAAGGATCTCGACAGCTTATTAGATGCCAATTATGCATATTTTGCATCTAATAATGTTTCATTTGTATGGATAAGATGGCGCGCTCGTGGTCGGCGGCTCGCGGTGCTGTAACAGTACCTCCCAGCGGCGCGAATTAAACGGGCCGCCACAGCCGGTGGCATTTTTATCACGCGCGGCAAAATAACAGCGCTCCAGGCTGCCAGCGCGGCTCAGTTTGAGAGTGCGCAAGGCGACCGACTGCAGCACGTTACCGCCAACCATGGACAGGGTGCGCGCCGGGCGGTCGACGGCGGTGACCAATTCGCAATGCGCCGGATAGGCGCGCGCGCCAAGGTTGCCCGCCAGCAACTGACCAATCTGCTCGAAGTCGTACTGGTTATAAGGCGCAGAGCGCAGAGCGCACAGCATATCGCCAGGCCGCGCCGCCGTAGTGCGCGCGTTACAGGCGCGATAGCTATAGTCGATCAACGCCGGGTCGGCGCCCATCCCGGCGTCATCCTGGCGCGTGACCGCGTAGGCTTTGCGCATGTAATTGCTGTGCGCGGCGGAGAATTCGAATTGATTGAGCCCATAGCCGGCCTGGGCCATCAAATCACTGATGAAACTGGCCGACCAGGGCACGTCATTGATCGCTGCGCGGTATAGCGACTGGGTTAAGACCAGACGCTGCGCCGGATTGAGCCCCTGGGTTTGTTCCAGCGCGCGCTCCAAGTCCAGTGGCACCGAGGTTTTACGCGCCAGCAAGCTGTCGGTTTGTGGGGCAAAGCTAACTACCGGGCTCAGGCTGGGGCCGGGTGGTGGAGCGCCCCCCATGTCCTGAAAGATAAAACGCCCGCTTAATTGGCGATCCAGAGTATCCCAGTAGCGTTTGACATTGAGCCAGGCAATCTGCTCGCGTGCCTGGCTAGGCGCGGCGCTATTGCTGGTTTCAGACTCAACCAGACCAAAATGTTGCAGCTGTCCCTCGTGATTGATGACATGGCCATCGAAAAGTGCGTGTTCGCGCAAACCGGCGCGAATCGCCCCCCAGCGCTTGGCGTCGGGGCTGACATCAATATTTGCGGTTTGTTGGCAGAGCGTATTGGATAAGGAGCTCGTGCGTAGCGGCGTCACGCCACAAGCGGTCAGTGCGCCGAGCAGTAAAATCAGCGGCGCGCGACGGCCGGTTGTGGCACAGGGAAGAGTATGGTTCATCTAGAGTCGTCCTGGTTAAATGCAACGCTCGATTGTTGTCTATCGGACCTGATTTGCCAGTCAGGCGTCTCCGTGATTGACGACGAATAAGCTGATACCGTTCTGGCGAGGGGTTGCAGAATCAAAACCCTAAATTGAAAATTATTTTCTTTTGTATTAGATTTGAGAAATTAATTTGCATTGAGCGACAAATCTTATATTGTAGCGAAAGCAACACGCCCGGCGTGGCGCCAGCCAGTAAACCAAAAATACGCAATGGAGAAGCTAAAGTGGAGACGGTTCGCCTGACAGTGGCTCAAGCGCTGGTGCGCTATCTGGCCGCGCAATATATTGAAACCACCCCCGGTTGCCACGAACGGTTGTTTGGCGGCGTGTGGGCCATCTTTGGTCACGGCAACGTCGCCGGCATGGGAGAAGCCCTGTATGGCATCCGCGAGGAATTACCGACCTTGCGCGCGCATAATGAACAGGGCATGGCGCTGGCGGCGGTGGCTTACGCCAAGGCGCATTTCCGCCGGCGCATGATGGCGGTCAGCACCTCGATCGGACCGGGGTCGAACAACCTGGTGACCGCAGCGGCCACCGCTCATGTCAACCGCTTGCCGGTGTTGCTGCTGCCCGGCGATGTCTTTATCACCCGCGCTCCTGACCCAGTATTGCAACAAGTCGAGGACTTTCAGGATGGAGGGGTCTCGGCCGCAGACTGTTTACGCCCGGTGTCTCGCTACTTCGACCGAATTGTGGTGCCGCAGCAGTTATTGACCGCATTGCCGCGCGCGCTGTCGACGCTGACCGACCCGGCGCTGTGCGGTCCGGCGACCTTGGCGCTGCCTCAGGATGTTCAAGCTATGGCGCACGACTGGCCGCTGGCGTTTTTTGACCGCCAGGAGCGGCGTATCCGTCAGCCGCCAGCGCAAGCGCATGAGGTGGCGGATCTGGCGCGGATTCTGCGCCAGGCTGAGCGTCCGCTGATTGTCGGCGGTGGCGGGGTGCTATATAGCGCCGGGGCCTGCGCGGCGTTGCAAAACCTGGTCGAGCGGCACGGCATTGCGCTGGGCGAAACCCACGCGGGCAAAGGCGCGCTACCCTGGGATCACCCGCTATTGGCCGGTTCGATCGGTGTCACCGGTTCGCCAGCGGCCAACGCGCTGGCGCGCGAAGCCGATGTCATTCTGGCGATTGGTACCCGCTTGCAGGACTTCACCACCGGCTCGCACGCGCTGTATGCCGACGCCCGGCTGATCTCAATTAACGTCAACACCTTCGATGCGATCAAATGGGGTAGCGTCAGCATGCAGGCAGATGCCGCCATGGGCATCCTGGCGCTATCGCAGGCCTTGGGCGAATGGCAAGCGCCTGCCGCATGGCGCGCTCAGTCCGAGCGAGCGAGCCACGCATGGCGCCACAATGTGGCGGAAATTGTCACCAGCGCGCGCGCCGCATTGCCGACCTACGCCGAGGCCATTGGGGCGGTGCAAGCCTCCAGCGCCGACTCGTACCAAAGCGATATCGTGGTGTGCGCCGCCGGCACCTTGCCAGCCGAACTGCATAAGCTGTGGCGCACCAGTCAGCCGGGCGGCTATCACATGGAATACGGCTACTCGTGCATGGGGTATGAAGTCGCCGGCGGGCTAGGGGTGAAGATGGCGCGGCCCGAGCGCGAAGTGATTGTCATGGTCGGCGATGGCAGTTACTTGATGCTCAATAACGAGCTAGCCACTTCGGTGTTGCTCGGGGTCAAAATCATCGTGGTGCTGCTGGATAATGACGGCTATGCCTGCATTAATCGCCTGCAACAGGCGTGCGGCGCGGCGCCATTCAATAATATGATCGCCGATTGCCTCCAGGGCCCGGACGGCGCGCCACGCATCGATTTCGCCATGAATGCGCGCTCACTCGGCGCTGAAGCCGAAACAGTCCGCTCGGTGGTGGAGTTTTCCGACGCAATGCGGCGCGCGCGCGCCAGCCGTCGCAGCTACTTGATCAGTATGAAAGTCGATGGGCCGCAAACCACGCCGGAAGGCGGCAGCTGGTGGCAGGTGGCGATACCGGAAGTCTCCGAACGCACCCAGGTCCGTGATGCGCATAGCGAATATCTACGCGCTTTGCAGCAGCAACGTCCGTAATACTACGGGTCGTCCTCTGCGCATGCCGGGGCTGCGCCGAATGGTGCGGCCCCGGGCTGTTTCCTACCGCTATCTCTCATCCGCTGGATCTGCCTCCTGCCGTCATATCTTCACGCGCAGCGTGGAGATCCATGGTTTTAGTCGGCCATGCCGCAAGTTCTCTGGATCCCCGCTCTTCGAGCGAGGATGTCGGTCGCAACGGCAAGAATGACGGGCGCATGGGCAAGATTGGCGGGACCATAGAGGTGAACGCCCTTATTTAGAAATTAATTTCTATGTGCAGTGCACCATGGAATTAATTTGCAATATAGCCAAACTCCACATATCTTACCTAGGCGAACTAGCGGTTAGGAATGACTAGTGACGGGGGGCGCTACCGGTGCGCAAAAGCAGAAGCAGTACCCCCCCATTATCCCAAACTGGAGACACATCGATGAAACGCATGACCAAGTTGGCCACTTCTGCTGTGTTGTTATCTTTGGCGCTTAGCGCCAACCAAGCCTCGGCCGCCAAAATCGGGGTGACGATGTCGGCGTTCGACGACAACTTTCTCACTGTCGTGCGTAACAACATGAAAAATTACGCCGACTCCAAAAGTGGCGTGGATATTCAGTTTGAAGACGCGCAAAACGATATTGGCCGCCAATTGAGCCAGGTACAGAACTTCATTGCCGAAAAAGTCGATGCCATCATCGTTAACGCCGTCGATACCGATGCCACCCCCAAGATTACCAGGCTAGCGCAAAGCGCCGGCATTGCGCTGGTCTACGTTAACCGCATGCCGGGCGATAAGGCGCTGCCGAATAAAGTCGCCTTTGTCGGCTCGAACGAAGTCGACTCCGGCACCAAGCAAATGAAAGAGGTCTGTCGTTTGATGGGGGGCAAGGGCAGCATTGTGGTGATGATGGGTGACCTATCCAATCAGGCCGCGCGCCAGCGTACCCAGGACGTGGAAAATGTGATTGCCGCGCCGGGCTGCAATGGCATCAAGATTATTGAGAAGCAAACCGCCAAATGGTCGCGCACCGAAGGGCGCGATCTAATGATGAACTGGCTCAGCGCCGGGCTGAGCTTTAATGCAGTGGTGTCGAATAACGATGAAATGGCACTGGGCGCGATTCAGGCGCTCAAGGCGTCGGGCCACATGGACAAGACCATCGTGGCCGGCGTGGATGCCACCGCCGACGCATTGGCGGCCATGAAAGCCGGTGATTTGAAGGTCACCGTATTCCAAAACGCGGCCGGGCAGGGGCGTGGCGCGGTGGATACCGCCCTGCGTTTGAGTCGCGGCGAGAAGGTTCCACCAATGATCTGGGTCCCGTTTGAGTTGGTGACCCCGGCCAATCTGAAAAACTATCTGACCCGTAATTAATAATTAACCATCCGCCAGACCGGAGGCATAGCCCGCGCGCTTAGCGCGCCGCTGCGCCTCCGATGGAGTCCTGCCCATGATGAATAGTGTGGCTAACAATAGTCGCCGCGAACCCGCGCCATTGCTGATCGAAGTTGAGGGCGTGCGCAAAGCATTCCCTGGTGTGGTGGCGCTCGATGGCGTGTCTTTTCGACTGCGCGCCGGTAGTGTCCATGCACTGATGGGGGAAAACGGCGCAGGCAAGTCGACTTTGATGAAGATCCTGGCCGGGGTACAAGCCCCGGACCAGGGGGTGTTCCGCCTGCGCGGACGCGACATTCGTCTCGAGTCACCGCTCGATGCGCTACAACATGGCATCGCCATGATTCACCAAGAACTCAACCTGATGCCGTTTATGACGGTCGCCGAGAATATCTGGATTCGCCGCGAGCCGCTCAACCGCTTTGGACTAATCAACCACGCCAAAATGCGCGACCAGACCAGCGAGCTGTTTCGCCAGCTATCAATCGACATCGACCCCGAGGCCAAAGTCCACGATTTGAGCATATCCAGTCGTCAGATGGTCGAAATCGCCAAGGCGGTGTCGTACAACTCTGATGTATTGATCATGGATGAGCCGACCTCGGCCTTGACCGAGCATGAGGTTAAACATCTATTTCAAATCATCCGCAATTTACGCGACCAGGGCAAAGGCATCATCTACATCACCCACAAAATGCATGAATTGGCGGAAATCGCCGACGAAATTTCCGTGTTCCGCGATGGGCGCTTCATTGACTGCAAACCGGCGGCTGAGTTGGAGCGCAACGAAATCATCAAAATGATGGTTGGCCGCGAAGTGACCGAGATGTTTCCCAAAGAAAACGCCGAGATCGGCCCGGTTGCCTTGTCGGTGCGCAAGCTGACGCTCAATGGCGTGTTCCAGGATGTGTCGTTCGATGTGCGCGAGGGCGAAATTCTCGGCGTGGCCGGCTTGATCGGCTCGGGGCGCAGCAATGTGGCGGAAACCCTATTCGGCGTGACTCCCGCGAGCTCCGGCCATATCGAAATCAAAGGCGCGACGGTGAAGATCGATAGTCCGCACTGCGCCATGGCGCATGGCATGGCGTTTTTGACCGAAGACCGCAAAGAAACCGGCTGCTTTCTCAACCTGAGCGTGCAAGAAAACATGCAGATCTCCGTATTGAAGGGGCCCTATGTTCAGAGCGGGTTCGTCAAGCAGCAGGCACTGAGCGAACTGTGTCAAAACATGGTACGCACCTTGCGCGTCAAAGCGCCACATATGGAAGAACGAGTAGAAAACTTATCGGGGGGTAATCAGCAAAAAGTCTTGATCGCTCGCTGGTTACTGACCAATCCGCGCATCTTGATTCTCGACGAACCGACCCGCGGCATCGATGTGGGCGCCAAGGCTGAAATTCACAAACTGGTATCCAAGCTGGCGCAGCAAGGAGTGGCGGTGATCATGATTTCATCCGAACTGCCTGAAGTGATGGGGATGAGCGACCGAGTGATGGTCATGCACGAAGGCCGCATGACCGGAATCCTGGAGCGCGCCGACGCCAGTCAGGAAGCCATCATGCAACTAGCGGCGCATTAAGCCTGATGTTTCAGAGAAAACCAGAGGAGAACACGATGACCACTAGCGTGGTGGAGCCGAGCATCAAGCTCGAACGAAACAAAAAACACTTCAAGTTTCCGAGCGAAGCACGGATTTTTATGGTGCTTCTGGGCGTCATCGCCATTTTTGAAGTACTCGGTTGGATCTTGAATGGACAAAGCTTTTTGCTGAATAAAGACCGGCTGATCGTGATGGTACTGCAGGTTTCAGTCGTCGGCATTATTGCCGTCGGCGTCACCCAGGTGATCATTATGGGCGGCATCGACCTGTCCTCGGGTTCGGTGGTGGCGTTGACCGCCATGGTTGGCGCCAGTCTGGCGCAGACCTCGGACTTCAGTCGCGCGGTATTTCCCGCGCTGACCGATTTGCCGGTGATTGTCCCCTTGCTCGCTGGGGTGCTGATTGGACTGCTGTGTGGTTTATTGAATGGTGTTGTCATTGCCAAAACCGCGATCCCGCCGTTTATCGCAACCTTGGGCATGATGGTTACCGCGCGCGGTCTGGCCAAGTGGTACACCAAGGGCGAGCCCATCAGCATGTTATCCGACAGCTACACCGCGATTGGCAGCGGTATCAACCCGGTGATTATATTTCTGGTGACGGCCTTGGTGTTTCACATCATTCTCAGTTACACCCGCTACGGCAAGTACACCTATGCCATCGGCGCCAATCGCGCCGCCGCGCGGGTTTCGGGGATTAATGTCACGCGGCACCTGATGGTGGTCTATGCCGTGGCTGGCTTACTGGCCGGACTGGCCGGCGTGGTGACCTCGGCGCGCGCCGCATCGGGGCAGGCCGGCATGGGGATGATGTATGAGCTGGACGCGATTGCCGCCGCCGTGATCGGTGGGACCTCGCTCAATGGCGGGTTGGGCAAAATCACCGGCACTGTGATCGGTACCCTGATTCTCGGCGTGATGACCTCGGGCTTTACCTTCTTGCAGATCGACGCCTATTACCAGGAAATTGTCAAAGGCGTGATTATCGTGGTGGCGGTGGTGGTCGATCAGTATCGCCAGACCCATCGACGCAGCTAAACCCATGAAGCCTCTGGTCCTCGGCGTATGCCGGGGACTTAGAGGCGCTCTGCGTACACCACAGAGCGCCGGGATGGCCATAGCTAGGGGAAAACGGTTTAGTCGTCGTCGCTTTCGGCGTCTCGTGTTTCTTCGATCACCAGTTCCATGCGGTATGACAGGGCAATGAACAGGGCCTGACACAGGCTGATGGTGCTGGCCAGGGAACGGAACGCGAAGGCGGTGCCTTCTTTGACGGTCAGGACGGTTTCCGCGTTGCGCGCCACCGGGCTGAGCTGGCTATCGGTAATCACCAGCAGCTTGGCCTTGTGCTGCGCGGCCACGCGCGCGCACAACCGGGTTTCCTTGCCATAGGGCTGAAAACTGATGGCAATCAGTACGTCGTTTTCACGAATGCTGCGGATTTGATCATGAAACATGCCGCCCAGGCCGGAAACCAGATGCACCCGTTTCTGGGTGTGCTGCAATGCGTAGCTGATATAAGCGGCAATCGGAAACATACGCCGCACCGCGACAATATAAATATTCTCGGCTTGGTAGAGCAGATCCACCGCGGCCTCGATCGCGACAGGATCCAGGCTTTGATTGAGTTCTTCCAGACCTTGCTGGCAAGCGCCAATGAAGTTGTGGGTGACTTCAGCGCTGGACAGTGGCGTATCGCTCGACGCAATCAGGCTGCGGATACGCTGCTGGTAATTATTGACATTACTGCTTGGCGCCGGAGAAAACGACTTGAGAAACACCGTTTGCATGTCACTGAAGCCGGTAAAGCCGAAACGCTGGGCAAAGCGCACGATAGCCGACGGCTGCACCGCGCAAGCTTGGGCGATATCGGTTATGCGCTCCAACACCAAGGTTTGTTGATGCTCTTCAATGTATTTGGCAATCACCTTGAGTTGTTTACTTAGCCCCTCGTATTCATTGGCTACGCGCTGCATCAGTTGTTCTGCGGTCTGATTTTGGGTCATGTCGGACAATTCGTTGGCGGGATTTATGCCCTCAATATTAAAGCAACCGACTGATTTTGGGAAAAATAATTCGGAAATTAATTTCTAATGAAAAAATAATACAGAAATTATTTGCATTCATATCCGACAAGTTTTATCTTGAAGTCTCACCGCCCAACAGGATCACCCCCCGAGTCCAGGCCGGCGCCAACCCACAAAACATGGAATGAACATCATGCACAACGATACGCACTTTGCATCACAGCGAAAACTTGATGTCATTTGCCTCGGGCGACTTGCGGTTGATTTATATGCGCGCCAGTTAGGCGCCCGCCTGGAGGATGTCACCAGTTTCGCGCGCTACCTTGGTGGTTCTTCGGCCAACGCGGCCTTCGGCACCGCCAGGTTGGGGCTAAAGTCCGCCATGCTAGCGCGCGTCGGCGACGAGCATATGGGGCGGTTTTTACTCGAGACCCTGACGCGCGAGGGTTGCGATGTCAGCCAGGTGAAACGCGACCCGGAGCGACTGACCGCGCTGGTGATGCTCGGCATCAAGGATAGAGAAACCTTCCCGCTATTGTTCTATCGTGAAAACTGCGCCGACATGGCGCTGGAAGCCGCCGATATTGATGAAGACTTTATTGCATCAAGCCGGTCGCTCGCGATCACCGGCACACACTTTTCCACCCAAAAAGTCAAAGAAGCCAGCCTCAAGGCGCTGGGCTTCGCGCGTCAACATGATGTGCGCACCATTCTGGACATCGACTACCGCCCAGTGTTGTGGGGCATGACCGGACGCGACAATGGAGAACAGCGGTTTATCGCCGACGAGGGTGTCACCGCGCACTTGCAATCGGTATTGCCATGGTTCGATCTGATTGTCGGCACCGAAGAAGAGTTCATGATTGCCGGTGGCCAGGCCGACTTGCTCGCCAGCCTGCGCGAAGTTCGCGCGCTGGCGCCGCAAGCGGTGCTGGTGCTCAAGCGCGGCGCGCTGGGCGCGGCGGTTCTGCTCGGCGCCATCCCGGACGCTATTGAACAACTGCCTTTGGTGCGTGGCCCGCAAGTCGAAGTGATGAATGTTCTGGGCGCCGGAGATGCCTTCATCTCCGGGTTTCTCTCGGGCTGGTTGCGGCAACAGGACTACACCTGCTGCTGCCAACTGGCCAATGCCTGCGGCGCACTGGTGGTATCGCGCCATGGCTGTTCACCCGCCATGCCGACGCCACAAGAGTTGGACTACTTCATGGCGCTGGAGACGCCACCAATGCGCCCGGGCGATGACGCCACGCTTAACCGTCTACACCGGGTCAGCGTCAAACGCGCGCCGCGCAACAATCTATGCGTGTTTGCCTTTGATCATCGCAGTCAGTTTTTTGAACTGGCGCGCCAGAGTGGCTGTGCTGAAGAGCGTCTGTCCGATCTGAAACTGCTGTTGGTGCAAGCGGTGGAGCAAACCGAAACCGCGCTCGGCTTACAAGGCCAGGTTGGCGTTCTGGTCGACGACCGTTACGGCGAAGATGCGTTGTATGCCGCCACCGGGCGCGGCTGGTGGATTGGCCGGCCGGTGGAACTGCCGGGTTCCAACCCACTGCAGTTCGATCATGGCCGCGCCTTGGCCGCGCGTCTGGAACACTGGCCGCAAGAACAGATCATCAAATGTCTGGTGCAATACCACCCGGATGACAGTATCGAGAATCGACTGGAGCAAGAGGCGCAGGTGCGCGCGATTTATGAAGCGGCGCAGATCAGTGGGCACGAGCTGTTGCTTGAAGTGGTGCCCGCTAAAAAACTGCCGCAACGGCCGGATACCGTACTGCGCGCGATCACCCGGTTCTACAACCTGGGCATCTATCCCGAGTGGTGGAAGCTGGAGTCGATGGCGCGGGAGCAATGGAGCGCGCTAGATAGCCTGATCGAACAGCGCGACCCGTATTGTCGCGGGGTGGTGCTACTCGGACTTAACGCGCCGCTAGATGTGCTGCGCCAAGGGTTTGAAGCCGCCAGCCACAGCCGTAGCTGCCGAGGCTTCATGGTCGGACGCACCTTATTCAGTCAGCCGGCGTTACGCTGGTTGCGCGCGGAGATCGACGACGCCGAATTGATTCGCCAAGCGCGCGACAATTTTGAAACGCTGATCGACATTTGGCAGCGTTCTCAGCACCAGTAATGAACGCCCCATTGACGCCAAACTCAATCACCACCGGAGCAGGGACTATGGCATCACATTTCAAGGTCAAAATAGGCATCAACCCGATCTCATGGTGCAACGACGACTTGCCCGAACTGGGCGCGGAAGTCGAGCTGGATACGATCTTGCGCGAAGGCGCGCAAATTGGTTATCAAGGGTTCGAACTGGGTAATAAATTCCCGCGCGCCGCCGCCGAGCTGTCGCGCGCGCTGACCCCATATGGCGTGGAGTGTGTGTCCGGCTGGTATTCCGGTCGTTTGGCCCAGCGTTCCGCGCAAGAAGAGATTAAGGCGGTCGAAGCCCATTTATGCCTGTTGCTCGAAAGCGGCTGCAAAGTCATGGTCTATGGCGAAGTCGCGGATTCGATTCAAGGGGCGGCCATGCCGCTGTACAAGCGCCCTACGTTCACCAGCGATGCCGCCTGGCTAGACTATGCCGAAAAACTCGGCGCGTTTGCGCGCTTTTTGCAGTCGCGCGGCATGCGCCTGGCGTACCACCATCATATGGGGGCTTACGTAGAAACTCCGGCCGATGTGGCGCGTTTGATGGCGCTGACCGGCCCCGAGGTCGGGCTATTGTTCGATACCGGGCATATGTTTTTTGCCGGTGGCGACCCGCTGATCGAATTGAAAAAACATCTGGATCGCGTGGTGCATGTGCACTGCAAGGATGTTCGCGCCAGCGTCGTCGCACTGGCGAAGAATGGCAGCTGGAGCTTTCTGCAATCGGTGCTCAATGGCGCGTTTACCGTGCCTGGCGACGGCGCCATCGACTTCGCGCCGATCTTGAACACCCTGGCCGAGCACGGCTATCAAGGCTGGTTGGTGGTCGAGGCCGAGCAGGACCCGGTGGTGGCGCCTAGTTTTCAATACGCCGAAAAGGGGTTCCAGACCTTGAGCCGCCTGGTGCGCGCCATCGATGAAAGGGCCGTTAGATGAATCTGCTGGTCAAGGCGCAACTCGATAATGAGGTATTGGTCGATATCACACCAGAATCGGCGCGATGGCGGCATGTGGGCTTTCGCATGTGTCGCCTGGGCGTCAGCGCGCGCCACGTTTGGCAACAAGCCGGTCGCGAGTGCTGCTTGGTGATTTTGTCCGGCCAGGTTTCGGTGCGCATTGGCGCGCAATATTGGCCAAGGCTTGGCGATCGTCAGAGTGTATTTGACGATCAGGCGCCATTTGCCCTGTATGCGCCGCCGGGGGCCAGCATCGAAGTCGAGGCGCTGAGTCCGTCCGAACTGGCCTTTTGTTCCGCGCCGTCTGTAGGCAACTATCCCGCGCGGCTCATCGAACCGCAAAGCCAGGCGCGAAGCCGGCGCGGCCAGGGCGCCAACACTCGTTACGTCACCGACATCCTGCCGCAATCCGAACTGGCGGATGGGCTCTTGGTCGTCGAAGTGCGCACGCCCTCCGGACATTCGTCGAGCTACCCGCCGCATAAGCATGACCAGGACAACCCGCCGCAGGAAAGCCAGCTGGAAGAAACCTATTACCACCGGGTCAATCCGGAGCAAGGTTTTGTGTTTCAGCGCGTGTATACCGACGACCGCAGCATCGATCAATCGATGGCGGTGGAAAATCATGATGTAGTGCGGGTGCCGCGTGGCTACCACCCGGTCTGTGTCCCTTATGGCTATGAGTCTTACTACCTGAATGTCATGGCCGGTCCCAAGCGCCAATGGTGTTTTAAAAATGACCCGGCGCATGAGTGGATGATTGCGTCCCCCCCGTCACCCTGAGCGCAAGTGGAGATAGAGATGAATTTGATTACCCATTACATCAATGGCCAGCGAGTCAACGGGCAAGGGCGGCGCGCCAGTGTCTACAACCCGGCGCTGGGCCGGGTCGAGAGCGAAGTCATCTTGGCGGATGACGCTGATTTGCAGCAGGCCGTGGCCACGGCAAAAGCCGCCTTCGCGTCCTGGGCCGCAACCTCGCCGCTACGCCGCTCTCGGGTCATGTTTAAATTCAAAGCCTTACTGGAGCAACATCAAGACGAGCTGGCGGCACTGGTCAGTCGCGAGCACGGCAAGGTGGAGTCCGACGCCAAGGGAGAGGTACAGCGCGGGATTGAAGTAGTGGAATTCGCCTGCGGCATTCCCGAATTATTAAAGGGCGAGTTTACCGAGCAAGTCGGCAATGGCATCGACGCCTGGAGCATGCGTCAGCCGCTGGGGGTGGTTGCCGGCATTACCCCGTTCAACTTTCCGGTGATGGTGCCGATGTGGATGTTTCCGGTGGCTCTGGCTTGCGGCAACACCTTCATCCTCAAGCCATCGGAGCGTGATCCGTCAGTGAGTCTGATGCTGGCCGATCTGCTGCGCGAGGCCGGCTTGCCCGACGGCGTGTTTAACGTGCTGCAAGGGGATAAGCAGGCGGTGGATGGTTTATTGACCCACCCGGATATCGCCGCGATCAGCTTCGTCGGCTCCACGCCAATTGCGCGCTACATCTATCAAACCGGCGCGGCGCACGGCAAGCGGGTGCAGGCGCTCGGCGGCGCAAAAAATCACATGGTGGTCATGCCCGACGCCGACCTGGACATGACGGTCGACGCGCTGATGGGCGCGGCCTTCGGCGCGGCTGGCGAGCGCTGTATGGCGATCTCGGTGGCGGTGGCGGTCGGTGCTTGCGCCGATGAATTGGTGGCGCGCCTGAGCGCAAAAATCAAGCAGTTGCGCATCAATGTCGGCACCGACCCGCGCGCGGAAATGGGCCCGTTGGTCAGCAAAGCCCACCGCGACAAAGTGCTGGGCTACATCGAGCAGGGCGTTAGCGCTGGCGCCGAGTTGGTGGTCGACGGACGTGGAGTACAGGTGCCGGGCTACGAGGATGGCTATTTTCTCGGCGGCTCGCTGTTCGACCGGGTCGGGGAGGAGATGAGCATTTACCGCGAAGAGATCTTCGGCCCGGTGCTGGCGATTGTGCGCGTTCCCGACCTGGCGTCGGCGATCACCTTGATCAACCGCCATGAGTTCGGCAACGGCACCGCCATCTTTACTCGCGACGGCGGCAGCGCGCGCGAATTTATCCATCGCATCCAGGTGGGCATGGTCGGGGTCAACGTGCCGATTCCGGTGCCGATGGCGTTCCACAGTTTTGGCGGCTGGAAAGCGTCGTTGTTTGGCGACCATCACATGCATGGACCGGAGGGAGTGCGGTTTTACAGCAAGATGAAATCCGTAACCAGCCGCTGGCCGAGCGGCGCCAAGAGTAGCGCAGAATTCGCCATGCCCACACTCAAATAAGCAGTCATTCAGGAGGCTTTTGTGAAAATTGCTCTCGATCCGTACATGCATCGCCATTTGTCACTCGAGGCGATCGCCAAGAAGACCGCCGAACTGGGCTATGACTATATCGAACTGTCGCCGCGCGCCGATTTCTTCGACTGGTGGGTGATGCCGCGCGCCTATCCTGAGCGCGTGCGGCAATTCAAGCGCGCGATGAAAGAATACAACGTGCAGTTGGCGACCTTGCAGCCGATGTATCGCTGGTCCAGCCCGTTCGAGGATGAGCGTCAGTCAGCAATCAACTACTGGAAGAAAGCCATCGAGATTGCCGTCGATCTTGGTTGCGACACCATGATTTCCGAGTTCGGTCGTGGCGCCTCGCCTGAGCGCTGCAAAGGCGCGGATGCCGCGCTCAACAATCCAGAAGCCTGCGAAGCCGCGTTTTGGCGTTCGATGGCGCAATTGCTGCCGCTGTTCGAGCGCGAAGGCATCACCTTGTCGATCGAGCCGCACCCGGAAGACTGGGTGGAAACCTTTCATCCCGCGATCGATATCGTGCGTATGATCGGATCGCCCCAAGTCACACTATCCTACATCGCGCCGCATACCTTTTATTACGGCGAAGACATGGCGGCGATGTTGCGCGAAGCCGGGCCGCTGCTCAAGCATGTGCGCGTCGCCGACACCTTTAACCCCAGGGCATCGTCGGGCATGCGCTATACCGTTAATCCGCCGGGCTCGGAAGTCCGCGTGCATCAACATCTGGATATCGGTAAAGGTGAAATCGACTGGCCTCTGTTTTTTCGCACCCTGGCCGAAACCGGATTCGATGGTGTGTTGTCGGCCTGCGTGTTTGGCTGGGATGATCGCGCCGATGAATCGTCGAGCTTTATGCGCGCTGAAATTCAGCGCTATGTCGACCTCTACTGGCCCGCAGCCAATCGATGAGCCGAGGAGAACCAAAGATGCCGTTAACTATTCAATTCGCACTGAATCGCATTGCCTCCCCGCGGCAGTCGTTGCCGGCATATCTCGCCATGTGCCAACGCCTTGGCGTTGCCAGCATTGAGCTGCGCAATGATCTGGAGGGGGTGGAAATTAGCGATGGCACCCCGGCGGCGCAAATCCGCGAGCAAACCAAGTCCGCGGGAATCAGCGTGCGTTCAATTAATGCGCTCTATCCCTTCGATCTATTTACCCCGGAGCTAGAGCGCCGCGTCATAGAACTGGCGCGCTATGCGCGCGACTGTGGCGCGCGCGCACTGGTGCTGTGCCCGCTGAATAGCCGAGAGGATGCGCGCAATGTCTGCGAGCGCCGGCGCGATTTGATCCATGCGTTAAAAAATTTGTGCCCGATTCTTGAAAACTACGGGCTGGAAGGGTTGATCGAGCCACTGGGGTTTAGTCAAAGCGCATTGCGCAAAAAGTCGGATGCGCTGCAGGCCATTGCCGAAGCCAATGGTGAGGCTATTTTCCGTCTGGTGCACGACACCTTTCACCACTTCCTGGCCGAAGAAGATCAGTTCTATCCCGAGATGACCGGGCTGGTACACATTTCCGGGGTCGAAGCCAGCGCCTTGACCCGCGCGGACATGCGGGACGCCGATCGGGTGCTGGTCGGTAGCCAGGACCGCCTGGGCAATCTGGCGCAACTACGGACTTTGCTGCAAGCCGGCTATACCGGTGTGGTGTCATTCGAACCGTTTGCCCGCGAGGTCATGGATGCCAGCGACAGCGAGGCGCGGTTACTCAATAGCATGAACTTGATTCGCGGTGCGCTTGCCCTCACAGGAGATAACACATGACTTTGAATGTTGGAGTGATCGGTACCGGCGCCATTGGCCAGGACCATATTCGCCGTTTAAGCCAAACCTTATCCGGCGCGCGCGTGGTCGCGGTGACCGATATCAATTTAACCTCGGCGCGCGACACCGTGGCGCGCCTGGGATTGACGGCCGAGGTGTACGCGGACGGGCACGCGCTGATTGCCTCCAACGAGGTTGATGCGGTGCTGGTGACTTCCTGGGGACCGTCGCATGAGGTGTTCGTGCTGGACGCGATTGCCCATGGTAAACCGGTATTTTGTGAAAAGCCGTTAGCGATTACCGCCGCCGCTTGCCTAGCGATTGTCGAGGCCGAAGTCGAGCATGGGCGCCGTCTGGTGCAGGTCGGTTTCATGCGGCCGTACGACGCGGGCTATCGCGCGCTGAAAACCGCGATCGACAACCAGCAGATCGGCGAGCCTTTGATGGTACATTGCGCGCACCGCAATCCGCGCGTTGGCGAAAACTACAAAACCGATATGGCGATTACCGACACCTTGATTCATGAAATCGACGTGTTGCGCTGGTTGCTGAATGATGACTATATTTCGGCGCAAGTGATTTATCCGAGAAAATCCAGCCGCGCTTTGCCGCATCTGGCCGATCCACAAATAGTGTTGTTGGAAACCGCCAAGGGCGTGCGCATCGACGTGGAAATCTTTGTCAATTGCCAATATGGCTACGACATTCAATGCCAGGTGGTGGGTGAAACCGGGATTGCCAGCCTGCCGGAACCGGCCAGCGTCACGCTGCGCAGTTCGGCGCGCTACTCCACCGAGATCCTCACCGACTGGAAGCAACGCTTCATCGCCGCCTATGATGTTGAATTGCAAGATTTTATCGATGGTGTGACGCGCGGCGCATTGAGCGGTCCCTCGTCGTGGGATGGCTATGCCGCCGCGGTGACCGCCGATGCCTGCGTCACCGCGCAGCAAAGTGGCAAAATCGAAGCCATCAGTATGATCGCGCAACCCACGTTCTATCGCGCTTAAGCACCTCATTTGGTTGCAAAGCCGCCCGGAAGATTTACTCGGGCGGTTTGGTTTTTTGCGCGCCTTTGTTCCTAAATAGCATAACAACCAAATTAAATATTACTTTTAGTATATAAAGAAAGTGAATATCCTTTCCCTAAGCTATATCAGGAAAGGCCAGCGCCATGAACTTCCAGCAACTGCGCATCATCCGCGAAACCGTCCGTCAGCGTTTCAATCTGACCGAGGTGGCCAATGCCTTGTTTACCTCGCAGTCAGGCGTCAGCAAACACATCAAGGACCTGGAAGACGAACTGGGCATGGAGCTGTTTGTGCGCAAAGGCAAACGCTTTCTGGGGCTGACCGCGCCGGGCAAGGAGCTATTGACCATCGTCGAGCGCATGTTGCTGGACGCGGGCAATATCAAACGCCTGGCCGAGCAGTTCAGCCTGCGCGAGCAGGGGCAACTGACCATCGCCACCACTCATACCCAGGCGCGCTATGCGCTGCCCAAGGTGGTTACCGCCTTTAAACAGGCATTTCCCAAGGTTCATTTGGTGTTGCATCAAGCCAGCCCGGAAGAATTGGTGCGCTTACTGCAGGCGGGCGAAGCGGATATCGGCATCGCCACCGAAGCCATTGCCGATGTACCAGAGTTTCTATCTTTTCCCTATTACGGCTGGCATCACAGCGTCATCGCGCCGGCCGACCACCCGATCCACCAGCAAACGCTCACGCTGGAGACGCTGGCGGAGTACCCGATTGTCACCTATCACCATGGCTTTACCGGACGCACCCAGATCGATCACGCTTTTGCCAACGCAGGACTAACGCCGGATATTGTAATGTCGGCGTTGGACGCGGATGTGATCAAGACCTATGTCGAGCTGGGGCTGGCGGTCGGGATTGTTGCCTCAATGGCGGTGGATCCGGCGCGCGATCAAGTGATAAAAGTGGCGCAAGCCGCCCCGCTGTTTGGTTTACAGACCACGCGCATCGCCATCCGCCGCGGACATTACCTACATAGCTATGCCTATCGCTTTATTGAACTGTGCTCAAGCGCGCTGGATGAAGCTACGGTGCGCAGCGCTTTAAATCCTGTACTGCAGGAATAAGAACAGAGTGATCAACGATGTCAGCGCAGCGACCGTCGGCTAGCCGCGCTGCTTTGATACAGCGCGGGCAGGGCGGCGCGCCTTGCGCGTCACCAGCAGCAAGCTTCCCATGAACAGTAACAGCGTCAACGCGTTAAGCTGCCCAGCCAGGGCCCAGACGCGGCTCTGCTCACAAAAATCAGCATAAACCCGTAGCGCCAAACTGCAGTGCAGACCGAGCCAGGCCAGATATAGCGCGGGGTGATAGGTCACGCGCAATCCACTGACCGCTGGCAGCACAATCAAGGCATGGCCAAAGATCATTGAAAACACAAAACCCAGGGTAATCGCGTGCAGCGCGGCATCAAACATGACCGCGCCGGCGTCAAACGCGCCCATGGCGCCCAGGCCGCCAGCGAACAACAGCCAGACATAACCCGCCAGCAGGCAGTTGGCGATATAGCGTGTCGCGCCACCCATGCGCCAGGTTCTGCGCGCGACATCGTGGCGCAACAGCCATAAAGCCAGGCCGACCAACGCCCAGCCGTACAACCGGCCAGCGACTTCGGGGCTTAGCCAGCCCAATCGACTGACCAGTAATAGCAGCATAATGACAATGAAACCCTGACGCGCGCGCGGCGAGGTCGGTTGATAGCGCGACAGCTCCAGCCGTTCGGCGGCAATGGTCAATACCAAAAACAGCAGCCAGCTCAACACTCCGGCTCCGGGGTTTTGAGCGGACTGCCAAGTGATGGTGCCTAATAGCCAGAACAACGGCGCCAGTGCCAGCAGGGCACCGCTAAAGGAGGGTTGGCGCCGCCACAGGCAAAAGCTGACCCAGGTCAGCATCAGCGCGGCCAGCATCAGTAGTAGCGCAGCATACAGTGGCAGGGCGCCGGCGAGGAGTAATAGCCCGGCGCACAAGGCGGCCAGCGGAGCGACAAACCCCACGCGGCGTTTGAATGCGACGGCGCGCTCCAGGCTGATCACCGCGCCCATCAGGCAGGCGGCCATCAGAACGCCGTGCCATTGGCTCCATCCCACGACAAGGGTTGACGCCCAGGCAACACCAATACGGACTAATCCGGCCAAGACACCGCTAACGGCCAGCAGCGCCAGACTCAGGGCAAAGATCGGGCGCGCGGCACGCATCATCATTACACCCGCGGCAGCTTGCCAATACGGACCTGCCATACTTCAGGTCCGCTCTCGAGGTAATCCCAGCTGAAACTGCCCGGTGATTCGGCTTCAAACTGGTAATACAGCGGTTTAGGATCGTGATCATTCACCAACAGCAGGGCCGAGCCAGGCTGCAGACCAAAGAAGGTGGAAAAAATCAGCGGATGACGCTCGCGCGGCGCAATAGTGCGCACGTCTATCGTGGTGTCGTCGGAAGTACTCATGGTGTTTCTCCTGAAGAATCGGCTGTCCAGCCGAATTGTTGCTGCAAAGCACTACTCATCAGCTGTGGGGTCCATGGAGGATCCCAAACCAGCTCAATTTGGATCTCGACCTGCTCGGGAAGAACTTCGCGCAAGGCCCATTCCACCTCTTCGACCAACATTTGCCCCATCGGGCAGGCCGGCGAGGTCAAGGTCATACTGATCCGCACGCAGTCGTCCGACCGCTCCAGTGCATAGATCAGCCCCATATCGACGATATTGGCGCCAACTTCGGGATCAATCACGCTGCGCAACGGCGTCAGTAAGGTCTGATCGCCTAATTCAGTAGAAGGGTTCATGGCTTAGATACATTTAATATACATCTTTAAATTAGCACGACACACTGGGATTTGACAAGATATTTACGCGCTCTTATCACTTGAATCGGCACACCGAGTCTCAAAGCATCAATATCCGCATCTGCATGGTCGCGGCGAACTCATCAGAATGACAGTAGGACTATGACGGCCAAAACACTTTATGGCTTCTGCGCTCCACCAGCACAACATCGCGCCAGACCCCATGGAGCTCTGCAATTTTTTCACGCACTCCAACACGACGGAAGCCATTTTTCTCATGCAGTTTCAGGCTGGCAATGTTCTCGCTAAAAATGCCGGCGAGCAAGGTCCAGAACCCCGCGGATTCGGATTGAACCACAAGGTGCGAAAGCAAGGCATGGCCGATGCCGCGACCGACAACGGCAGGGCTGACATAAATACTGACTTCCGCCACCCCGCGATAAGCCGCCCGGCTCGAGGTGGCTGCGATGACGGCCCAGCCCACAACTTCATGCTCTTCGACGGCCACAAAACGGCATGCGCTCAAATGGTCCTGGTCCCAGTCCTGCCAGCTGGGTACAACGGTTTGAAATGTAGCGCTTCCTCCCTCAATGCCCGCCTTATAGATAGCGGCTACGGCTGACCAGTCTTGCGGGGTCATGGGGCGAATGACAATTGCCGGAAGCATGCGGTACTCCTGTGACGGGGTTTGCCTCGATGTTAACGAGGATCAAGAAGGTGCTCAAACTGAAATTGATGCTAGACATTGTTTCAATAGTTCTTGTATAGTTGATTAATGGAAAAACTGACCGCAACCACCTTGTTCGAGTCGTTGTCTTCGGGCATCCGACTCGACATTTATCGCCTGTTGGTTAAGCGCGGACTGGAGGGCATGGTCGCCGGCCAGATCGCGGCGACGCTCGGCATGCCGCCCAACAATGCCTCTTTTCATCTTAAGGCGATGACCCATGCCGGCCTGATCACGGTTGAGCAGGAGGGCCGCTACCAGCGTTATCGGGCCAACCTGCCGCTGATGTTGGATCTGATTGCCTACCTGACAGAAGAGTGTTGTGCCGGCCACCCTGAACAGTGCGCTGATCTTCGCTCCGCGTCTTGTTGTTCGGACGCGGTGCTGCCACCGCTAAGCAAAACATCATCAGAAAGCTAAGCCATGAACGTCCTGTTCCTGTGTACCGGTAACTCCTGCCGCTCGATCCTGGGTGAAGCCATCTTCAATCACCTGGCGCCGGCCGGCTGGCATGCTATGAGTGCCGGCAGCCAACCGACCGGTCAGGTCCACCCGCGCTCGCTGGCCTTACTGGCGCGCGAAGGGATTGCCACCGAAGGCTTCAGTAGCAAGTCTTGGGATAAGCTGCCCGCCACCCCCGATATCGTGATCACGGTTTGCGCCGGCGCGGCCGGTGAAACTTGCCCGGCCTATCTGGGTCCGGTATTGCGCAGTCACTGGGGAGTCGATGACCCCGCCCACGTTGTCGGCACGGATAAAGAAATTGACGCGGCGTTTATGACCGCCTATCGCACTCTGCGCACCCGCATCGAAGCCTTTCTGGTATTGCCGCTGGGTGAGTTGGCGCAAGATCGCGCGCGCCTGAAGCGCGAACTGGATCGTGTCGGTTCATTATTGCCCTGAGCGCGCGCGGTGCCCTGATCTCCAGCATCCGCGAATTTTACGGACCCCTATTCTCAAAACACGGAGAGCATGATGAAGACCATCCAGATTTTTGATCCGGCCTTGTGTTGCAGCAGCGGCGTCTGTGGAGTTGAAGTCGACCAGGCATTAGTGCGTTTGGCCGCCGATATCGACTGGGCCCGAAAAAATGGCGCGCATATCGAGCGCTTTAACCTGGCCCAGCAACCCTTGGCCTTTGCCGAAAACAGCGCCGTGAAAGACTTTCTGGAACGTTCTGGTCAGGAAGGCCTGCCGCTCGCGTTGGTGAATAGCGAGATTGCCATGGCCGGTCGCTACCCCAACCGGACGGAACTCGCCCGATGGGCGGGGTTCATTGAAATCAGCGCGACAAAACCGCAGGACAGTTGCTGTTCGGGCGGCGGTTGCTGCTAAGGAGTTGGCATGTTGTTTCTCGATAAACCGCCACGTTTCTTGTTCTTTACCGGCAAGGGCGGGGTAGGCAAAACCTCGATTGCCTGCGCCTCGGCCGTGCGGTTAGCGGAACAAGGCAAGCAGGTACTACTGGTCAGTACGGACCCCGCCTCAAATGTGGGCCAAGTGTTTGGCCTTGAAATCGGCAATCACATCACCTCAATCCCCGCGGTGCCACAGCTGTCAGCGCTGGAGATCGACCCTCAGGCTGCCGCGCAAGCCTACCGCGACCGAATTGTGGGTCCGGTGCGTGGCCGATTGCCGGATGCCGTGATCAAGGGGATCGAGGAGCAACTATCGGGGGCGTGCACCACTGAAATAGCCGCCTTCGACGAATTCACCGCATTGCTGGTCGAGTCTGAACTCACCGCCGGGTTTGATCACATCCTCTTCGACACCGCCCCCACCGGCCACACCATCCGCTTGCTGCAACTGCCAGGCGCCTGGAGTGGTTTCCTGAATGAAGGGAAGGGCGATGCCTCCTGCCTCGGCCCGCTGGCGGGCCTGGAAAAGCAACGCTCCCAATACAAGACTGCTGTCGATGCGCTAGCCAATCCTTTGCTAACGCGCCTGATCCTGGTTGCGCGCGCGCAGCGAGCGACGCTGCGTGAAGTCGCGCGCACCCATGAAGAACTGACATCGATTGGCTTGTCGCAGCAATATTTAGTGATCAATGGCGTACTTCCATCATCGGAAGCCGCTGCCGACCCTCTGGCGGCGGCCATCATCGAACGTGAACAGGCGGCCTTGCTCGAGATGCCGACAGTGCTCAGTCAACTGTTCACTGACAAACTGCCACTCAAATCCTTCAATTTGGTTGGCCTGGGCGCGCTGCAACGGTTGCTGACGACTTTGCCCGAGGCCATCACGACCAGTCCGCCAGCGTTGCCCGCCGAAGTGGGGGGGCCGAGTTTGTCGACACTTGTTGATGAAATTGCGGCGGATGGTCATGGACTGGTGATGCTGATGGGCAAAGGCGGGGTCGGCAAAACCACCCTGGCCGCCGCCGTGGCGGTTGAACTGGCGCATCGCGGACTGCCAGTCCACCTGACAACTTCAGATCCAGCGGCTCATCTGACCGATACCCTAGAGGGAACGCTAGCCCATTTGGTGGTTAGCCGAATCGACCCGAGGGCGGAAACCCAGCGCTATCGTCAGCAGGTGCTGGCGTCCAAGGGCGCCAATCTGGATGCCGCGGGCCAGGCGCTACTGGAAGAAGACCTGCGCTCGCCCTGCACCGAGGAGATTGCCGTGTTTCAGGCCTTCTCGCGGATCATCCGCGACGCCGGCAAGACCTTCGTGGTGATGGATACCGCGCCCACCGGGCACACCTTGCTGTTGCTGGACGCGACCGGAGCCTATCACCGCGAGATTGCGCGCCAGATGGATAGCCAAGGCTTGCCCTTCACCACGCCGATGATGCAGTTGCAGGACCCGAAACAGACCAAGGTGTTGCTGGTCACCCTGGCGGAAACCACGCCCGTGCTGGAGGCCGCTAATTTACAGGAAGACTTGCGGCGGGCCGGGATTGAACCGTGGGCCTGGGTCATCAATAGCAGCGTAGCGGCAAGCCAGCTCCACTCACCCTTGCTCAAGCAGAGGGCCAGTAATGAGTTACGCGAGATTGATGCCGTTTCCACCCGTTACGCCAAACGCTTGGCTGTTGTGCCCCTGTTACGGCAAGAACCTGTTGGTGTTGAACGCTTATTGCAGCTTACCCATCCTTTTGGATCGGTTCACCCATTGAATGAGGAGGAATAGCCATGACAGATTCCTGTGCAACAACGATAAAAAAAACAGCCGGGACACCCATGAGCGTGTTTGAACGCTACCTGACCTTGTGGGTATTGATCTGCATCGTCATCGGGATTGCACTGGGGCAATGGCTACCTGGCGCATTCCAGACGATTGGCCACATGGAGATCGCTCAGGTCAATCTGCCGGTCGGCATTTTAATCTGGGTCATGATTATTCCGATGCTGGTTAAAGTCGATTTCGGCGCGTTGCATGAAGTTCGCCAGCATGTAAAAGGGATTGGCGTCACCCTGTTCGTCAACTGGCTGGTTAAACCTTTCTCCATGGCCTTTCTTGGGTGGTTATTTATCCGCCATCTGTTTGCGCCAATGCTGCCGGCGGGGCAACTGGACAGTTATATTGCCGGCCTGATTTTGCTGGCCGCCGCGCCTTGCACTGCGATGGTGTTTGTCTGGAGCCGACTGACTCATGGTGATCCGTTGTTTACGCTATCTCAGGTCGCCCTTAATGACAGTATTATGGTGGTCGCATTTGCCCCACTGGTCGGCCTGCTGCTGGGCATTTCCGCCATTACCGTGCCTTGGGATACGCTACTGACCTCGGTGGTCCTCTATATCGTAATTCCGGTGATTCTGTCGCAACTGTGGCGCAAGGCACTGCTAAGCAAGGGACAGAACGCTTTCGATGCCGCCATGGCCAAAATTGGTCCATGGTCGATTACCGCTCTACTGGCCACCCTGGTTCTGCTGTTTGCCTTCCAAGGAGAGGCCATTATTCAGCAACCGCTGGTGATTGCCTTGCTGGCCGTGCCGATCTTGATTCAAGTGTTCTTTAACTCAGGGCTCGCTTATCTATTGAATCGGGCTGTCGGAGAGAAGCACAACATTGCTTGCCCCTCCGCCTTGATTGGGGCATCGAATTTTTTTGAATTGGCGGTGGCGGCGGCAATTAGTTTGTTTGGATTCCACTCTGGCGCCGCACTTGCCACGGTGGTTGGGGTGCTGATTGAAGTGCCGGTGATGTTGCTGGTGGTACGTATCGTGAATGCCACTAAGCCTTGGTATGAGCGTACGGTTTGACGCGGAAGGCGACGCAAATAAGTGGCCAAAACACACCCTCTGTATCTGGATAAATAATTAGTGATCAATAAACAAACCCTCAACCGGCAGTGGCATCAATGGCTGATGGCCTTTATTCCGCAGGCGCCAATCGCTAGCGCGCGCGAAAAAATTTACGGCTGCCTGGGCGCCGGACTCGGTCTATGGTTGACTGAATGCCTAAGCCACTGGTTTTTAGGCGCGAGCAGTATCTGGTTTATCGCACCGATGGGGGCCTCGGCCGTGCTACTGTTTGCCGTACCCTCCAGCCCACTGGCGCAGCCTTGGTCAATCATTGGCGGCAATGTAATCTCCGCGGCAATCGGGGTGGCGTGCGCGCGCTGGATCCTTAATCCAGGGCTTGCCGCCAGTCTGGCTGCTGGCATTGCCATCTATGCGATGTTCGCTTTGCGCTGTTTACACCCGCCCGGCGGCGCGGTCGCCTTGACCGCCGTATTGGGCGGGCCGGCGGTGCATGCCATGGGCCTGGCATTCGCCTGGCAGCTCGTTGCCTTGAATTCCGGGCTGTTACTGTTGCTGGCACTGCTGTTCAATAACGCGCTGCGTCGCAATTATCCGCATCGCGCCGGCGCTCAGGTGAGCCCTAGTCCGCATGGCACCGCGGACCCGCTGCCGAGTGTGCGAGTCGGTTTCAGTCATGCCGATTTGCATCAGATTTTGCTGGAACGCGGTCAATTGATGGATATCCGTGAGGATGATCTGGAAGACATCATCCGCTTGGCGGAATTGCGCGCGCATCGGCGTAGTTTCGGCACCATCCTCTGTAGCGATATCATGTCGCGCGATGTGATTTCGGTTGGATTACACCATGCGCCAATGCAAGCCTGGGCGCTATTGGCAGAGCACAAGGTCAAGGCCTTGCCGGTGATTGATGCCGATAACGTGTTATTGGGGATTATTTCATTGCATGACTTTTTTCTCGGTCCGCATGCGCCAGCGCCGGCCTCCTTGCCGTTAGCGCCGTTACTCCATGGCCCGCTGGGCATTCAGGATCTGATGACGCGCGATGTAATCACGGCGGCCCCGCAGCAGCCGATCAGCGAATTAGTGAGTTGTTTTTCCGATGGCGGCTTGCATCACTTACCGGTGGTGGACGAGCATAAAAAGATCATTGGCATGGTCACTCAATCCGATTTGCTAGCCGCGCTATATCGGTCGCAGTTGAAGGACATTCACTGAATTTCCCGATTGCCCGGCGCAAGTAGTCATTTAGCGCAATGACGAGGCGCCGGCTAATCACTGTGGTCTAGTGCCAAATTTGATCGGGTTTGCGCCTTACGGCGAATAGAGTAAAGCGTTGGCGATGCGTATGGTTGTCCCCACTCACAGAAGGGGATTCAGCGCCATGACCTCGCCGACATTTCAACGTTACGCCGTACTGACTTCCAGTACCGTGGCCTTCACCATCTGCTTCATGATTTGGATGATGTTCGCGGTTTTGGGTATTCCGATCAAGCAGCATCTAGGGCTCTCCGAGACAGAGTTTGGTGTTTTGGTCGCCACCCCGGTATTGACAGGGTCGTTGGTCCGCGTCCCACTGGGAATCTGGACCGACCGCTTTGGCGGGCGCGTGGTGATGTTCATTCTGATGCTCATCTGCGTACTACCGATCTATCTACTGCAATACGCCAGCACTTATAGTCAGTTTTTGTTAATCGGTTTGTTCATTGGTCTGTCCGGCGGGGCTTTTTCCGTGGGAACCCCCTATGTGGCGCGCTGGTTCAAACCTGAGCAGCAAGGTCTGGCCATGGGGGTATTCGGCGCCGGAAACGCCGGCTCGGCGCTGACCAAATTTGTTGCGCCACCATTGATCGCCATCGGTGGCTGGCAACTGGTTCCCAAAGTTTACGCTGGCATCATGCTCGGCACCGCGCTGCTGTTTTGGCTGTTCTCCTTTCATCAACCTTCCCACCGTACCGGCAGCTCCATCCCCTGGAGGCAACAACTGGCGCTGATGAAGAACCCGGTGGTGTTGCGCTATTGCCAATATTATTCGGTGGTGTTCGGCGGCTATGTGGCGCTGGCACTTTGGATGACCAAGTATTACGTCGGTGAATATGGTTTCGATATCAAGCACGCGGCATTTCTGGCGGCGTGCTTCTCCCTGCCCGGCGGTATTTTGCGCGCGGTCGGCGGATGGTTGTCCGATCGTTATAGTGCGCGCCGTGTGAGTTGGGGCGTGATGTGGATCTGCTGGATCGCCTTCTTTATTTTGTCCTATCCGCCAACCCGCATGAGCATCAGCACTTTGCGCGGACCTTTAGACCTGCATATTGGACTGAGCGCCACGAGCTTTACCCTAGTGCTCTTCACCGTGGGCATCGCCATGGCGATTGGCAAGGCGGCGGTATTCAAGCTAATCGCGAACGAATTTCCTCACAATCTGGGCGCGGTATCCGGGGTGGTTGGTCTGGCTGGAGGCCTGGGCGGCTTTCTGCTACCCGTACTGTTCGGACTGCTGCTGGACCTGACCGGTGTGCGCAGCAGTGCGTTCATGCTGCTTTACGGCACGGTCTGCTGCAGCCTGGTGTGGATGTATTTTTCATTCAAACCGCGCAATCAGGCCGTTACGACGGACTTGATCGCGGTCCAATCTTGACCTCTGGGGAGTGCAGACATGTCTACATACGTTCTTAAACGCTGGGAGCCGGAAAATAACGTCTTCTGGCAACAAGATGGCCGCGCGATTGCCCGGCGTAATTTGTGGATCTCAATTCCGGCGCTGACACTGGCCTTTGTCATCTGGCAGGTCTGGAGTGTCGCGGTACTGAATATGCCGAATATCGGCTTCGGTTACTCGCAAAACCAACTGTTCTGGCTAGCGGCCTTGCCGGCCTTGTCCGGCGCGACGTTACGAATTTTCTACTCGTTCATGGTGCCGATTTTTGGCGGTCGTCGCTGGACCGCGCTGTCCACCGCCAGTCTCGTACTGCCGGCGTTGGGGATCGGATTTGCGGTGCAAGATCCACACACCAGCTTCGGCACCATGGCGTTTCTGGCCTTGCTGTGCGGCTTCGGCGGCGGCAATTTCAGCTCTTCGATGGCGAATATCAGTTTCTTCTACCCCAAGACCGAAAAAGGCACGGCGCTGGGACTGAACGCCGGGCTAGGTAATCTGGGGGTGTCGGTGGTGCAGTTCGTGGTGCCGATCGTGATTACCATGGGCTTGTTTGGCTCTTTGGGTGGCGAGCCGCAAGTCTGGGTCAAGGGGATGCATGTCAAACATCTCTGGCTGCAAAACGCCGGTTTTGTCTGGGTACCCTTCATTGTGCTGTCAACGCTGTGTGCCTGGTTCGGCATGAATGACATTGCCTCGGCCAAAGCGTCGTTTGCCGATCAGGCGGTGATTTTCAAACGCAAACATAACTGGCTGATGTGTTGGTTATATGTAGGCACCTTCGGTTCTTTTATTGGGTTTTCGGCGGGTTTCCCCTTGCTGGTAAAAGGCCTGTTCCCAACGATTGATCCGACCATGTACGTCTTCTATGGCCCCTTGGTCGGCGCGCTGGCGCGCCCGGTCGGCGGCTGGCTGGGCGACAAAATGGGGGGGGCCTGGGTCACGCAAGCGGTGTTTGGCTTGATGGCGCTGGCGGTGTGCGCCGTACTGCAATTTCTGCCACATGGCGGTCACGCTGGCAATTTCCCCGGCTTCTTCAGCATGTTCTTATGCCTGTTCGCCCTGACCGGTATTGGTAATGGTTCGACCTTCATGCAGGTGCCGGTGATCTTCTTGACCTTGCATCAACGTCTGGCCGCGTCCGACCCCGAGTCACAACAACGGGCGCAAACCAATGCCACGCGCGAAGGCGCCGCGGTGCTGGGATTTATTGCCGCGATTGCCGCCTATGGTGGGTTTTTTATTCCCAAAAGCTTTGGCACCTCGATTGCGTTGACCGGTGGGGTTAACGCGGCACTGTATCTGTTTATCGCTTTCTATCTCAGCTGTTTGCTGATTAATGGCTGGTTTTATGCCCGCAAAAACGCCGAGATTCCATGTTGAAGCCAATATGACTCCAAGGTAGGGCAACTTCGGCGCCTCGTGAGAGGCGTTTTTTTTGGTCAGCATTGGGTAAGCCGCTGGAGGTTGACCGAGATTGGATCAACAACGCAAACAGGGTGGCCATCGATTCATCAAGTTCAACAGACGACTAGCTCAAAAGAACTAGTCAACCATAGCTCGAATGCCGGCCCTGGCTGGCACTTACGGGGAATGGGCGCGCGAGCCCAAGGTTTTTATGCTGACAGTATTGCAACAACTGTACTCGGGCGCACCGTCCCGGAGGCAAAATGAGCCACTTTCTCGATCGACTGAATTTTCTTGGCAAGGTGAAGAGCACTTTTGCCGAGGGCCATGGCGCGGTAGTGCAAGAAGACCGCCGCTGGGAAGACGCCTACCGCCAGCGCTGGCAGCATGACAAGATCGTGCGCTCCACGCATGGCGTCAATTGCACCGGCTCCTGTAGCTGGAAGGTCTATGTCAAAAGCGGACTGATTACCTGGGAAACGCAACAGACCGACTATCCACGCACCCGTCCCGACCTGCCCAATCATGAACCGCGCGGCTGCCCGCGCGGGGCGTCGTATAGCTGGTACGTGTACTCGGCGCAACGTGTGAAATATCCGATGGTGCGCGGGCGCTTGATGCAAATGTGGCGTGAAGCGCGCTTGACCATGGAACCGATCGCCGCCTGGGCGGCAATCAGTCAGGATCAAACCAAGGCTCAAGCCTACAAATCGGTGCGCGGTCTGGGCGGATTTGTGCGCGCCAGCTGGGACGATGTCAATGAAATCATTGCCGCCGCCAACGCCTTCACCATTAAGGAGTTTGGCCCGGACCGCGTGGTCGGTTTCTCTCCCATCCCCGCCATGTCCATGGTGTCTTATGCTTCCGGCTCGCGTTATCTCAGCTTGATCGGCGGGGTGCCACTATCGTTTTACGACTGGTATTGCGATTTGCCACCGGCCAGCCCGCAAGTATGGGGCGAGCAGACTGATGTGGCCGAATCGGCGGATTGGTATAACTCGACTTATCTGATGGTCTGGGGCTCGAACGTGCCAATGACGCGCACGCCTGATGCGCACTTCTATACCGAAGTGCGCTACAAGGGCACCAAGACCGTGGCGGTCTCCTCCGACTTCGGCGAAATGGTCAAATTTGGCGATATCTGGCTGGCGCCGAAGCAGGGCACTGACGCGGCGATGGCCATGGCCATGGGGCATGTGATTTTCAAGGAATTCCACCTGGAGAATCCATCGAGCTACTTTACCGACTATATCCGCCAATACACCGACATGCCGATGCTGGTGATGTTGCGCCAGGATGGCGAACGCTATCTGCCGGAATATTTCCTGCGCGCCAGCCACCTGGACGGACAGCTCGGGCAAGACACCCATCCCGAATGGAAAACTCTGGTGTTCGATCAGGATGGCGACGCTCTGGCGGTGCCCAACGGCAGTATCGGATTTCGCTGGGGCCAACCGCAGGGCCAGGCCGGACGCTGGAATCTGGAACAAAAAAATGCCGAGGGCCTGGCACTGACTGCGCGCCTGAGCTTGATTGACGCGCACGATGCGGTGGTCGGTGTCGGTTTTCCGTATTTTGGCGCCGAACATCAGGATCTGGCGGTGCGCAATGTGCCGGCGCGGCAACTGACGCTGGCGGATGGCAGCCAAGTACTGGTCGCCACGGTATTCGACCTGATGGCGGCCAACTATGGGATAGACCGTGGTCTTGGGGGTGGCAATGTCGCCAGCGGCTATAGCGACGATGTGCCCTACACCCCGGCTTGGCAGGAAAAGCACACCGGTGTCAAAGCCGAGCTGGTGATTCAGGTGGCGCGTGAATTTGCTCAAAATGCCGACCAGACCCATGGCAAATCGATGGTGATTGTCGGCGCTGGGTTGAACCACTGGTATCACATGGATATGACCTACCGCGGCATTATCAATATGTTGATGATGTGTGGTTGCGTTGGTCAATCGGGTGGCGGCTGGGCGCACTATGTCGGCCAGGAAAAACTGCGACCGCAAACCGGCTGGGCGCCGCTGGCCTTTGCCTCGGACTGGGCGCGACCTTCTCGCCTGATGAATGGCACTAGCTTCTTTTATGCCCATACCAGCCAGTGGCGCCACGAAAAGCTGGGCGTGAATGAAATTCTCAGCCCGGATGCCGACGGCAATATGGCCAGCATGTCGCTGATCGATTACAACGCCAAGGCCGAGCGCATGGGCTGGCTACCTTCCGCGCCGCAGTTATCGCAGAACCCGCTCGGAATCAGTCAGTTAGCGGCTGAGGCCGGGGTTGACCCGATACGTTACACCGTCGATGGCCTGAAATCCGGCGCGATCGACATGGCCTGCAATGACCCGGACAACCCTAAAAATTTCCCGCGCAATATGTTTGTCTGGCGCTCGAACATTCTCGGCAGCTCGGGCAAGGGGCACGAGTATTTCCTCAAATATCTGCTCGGCACCCAGAACGCGGTGATGAACAGCGAGGAGGGCTGCGTGCGCCCGAGTGAAATCACCGTGCGTCCGGCAGTCGAGGGCAAGCTGGACCTATTGGTGGTGCTGGACTTTCGCATGTCGACCACCTGTTTGTATGGCGACATCGTACTGCCAACCGCCACTTGGTATGAAAAAGACGATCTGAATACCTCGGATATGCACCCGTTTATCCATCCTTTGTCCGAAGCGGTACAACCACTGTGGCAGGCCAAATCCGATTGGGAAATTTACAAAGGGTTTGCTAAAAAGCTATCGGAGCTGAGCAAGGATTACCTCGGGGTGCAGCAGGATCTGGTGTTGACCCCGCTGATGCACGACACGCCAGAGGAGCTGGGGCAACCGTTTGATCCACGCGATTGGAAAAAGGGGGAATGCGAACCCATACCAGGCAAGACCATGCCCAAGATCACTGTGGTCGAACGTGACTACGGCCAGATCTATCAAAAATTTACCTCGATCGGCCCGTTGCTGGAGAACGTTGGCAATGGCGGCAAGGGTATTGCCTGGAAGACCGGGGCCGAGATCGAAGTGTTGCGTGGTCTGAACCACACGGTAAAGAGCGGTGTCGCTGAGGGGCAGCCTCAATTGAACACGGCAATTGACGCGGCCGAGATGATTCTGACGCTGGCACCGGAAACCAATGGCCACGTCGCGGTCAAGGCCTGGGCCGCATTATCGAAAATCACCGGTCGGGACCATACCCACCTGGCCTTGCCGCGCGAGCATGACAGCATTCGCTTCCGCGACATTCAAGTACAACCGCGCAAGATTATCAGCTCTCCCACCTGGTCTGGGCTGGAAAGCGAAACCGTCAGTTATAACGCCGGTTATACCAATGTGCATGAGCTCATTCCATGGCGCACGCTGACGGGCCGACAGCAGTTCTTCCAGGACCATCTGTGGATGCGTTCGTTTGGTGAGGGCTTGTGCGTGTACAAACCGGCGATTGATCTCAAAACCACCGGGGCGATTTTGGGGCAGCGGCCGAACGGCAGCCATGAACTGGTGTTGAACTTTATTACACCACACCAAAAATGGGGTATCCACAGTACTTACTCGGACAATTTGCGCATGCTGACCCTGAGTCGCGGCGGCCCGCATGTCTGGCTATCGGAAATCGACGCGGCGCAAGCCGGGATTGTCGATAACGACTGGATCGAAGTATTTAACGTCAATGGCACGCTAACCGCGCGCGCCGTGGTGTCGCAACGGGTGCCGCAGGGGATGACGCTGATGTACCACGCGCAAGAGAAGATTATCAACGTGCCCGGGGCGGAAACTAGTGGTAAGCGCGGCGGGATTCACAACTCGGTGACGCGCACGGTGATCAAACCGACGCACATGATCGGCGGCTATGCCCAGCTTTCCTGGGGTTTCAATTACTACGGCACGGTGGGGTCCAATCGCGATGAATTTGTCATTGTGCGCAAGATGAACAAGGTCGACTGGCTGGATGAAGTGGCTCAAGGAGCAAGGCAATGAGAATTCGCGCCCAGATAGGCATGGTATTGAACCTGGACAAATGCATTGGCTGCCATACCTGTTCCGTGACTTGTAAAAATGTCTGGACCAGCCGCGACGGCGTTGAATATGCCTGGTTCAATAATGTCGAAACCAAGCCGGGGATCGGTTATCCCAAACAGTGGGAAAATCAGGAAAAATGGCAGGGCGGCTGGCGGCTGAACGCCAGCGGCAAGCTGCAGCCGCGCCAGGGTAATAAGCTGAAGATTCTATCGAATATTTTCGCCAACCCGAACCTGCCGGCCATCGATGAATACTACGAGCCGTTTACTTTCGATTACGAACATCTGCAAAACGCGCCGGAAATGCAAACTCCGCCTACCGCGCGTCCGGTGTCGCTGTTGACCGGGAAAAAGATGGACAAGATCGAATGGGGCCCCAACTGGGAGGACGATCTGGGCGGCGAATTCGCCCAACGCTCGCGCGACGTGCTGTTCGAAGGCATTCAGAAGGAAATGTACTCGACCTTCGAGAACACCTTCATGATGTATCTGCCGCGCCTGTGCGAGCATTGCCTTAACCCCAGCTGTGTCGCCAGTTGCCCGTCCGGATCGATCTACAAGCGCGAAGACGACGGCATTGTATTGATCGATCAGGATAAATGCCGCGGATGGCGCATGTGCATCTCGGGTTGTCCCTATAAGAAAATCTATTACAACTGGCAGAGCGGCAAGGCCGAGAAGTGCACCTTCTGTTACCCGCGCATCGAAGCCGGGCAACCGACGGTCTGCTCTGAAACCTGTGTTGGGCGCATTCGCTACCTGGGCGTGCTGCTGTATGACGCCGACAAGATCGAGTCCGCGGCATCGGTGGAGGACCCACAGGACCTGTACCAGTCACAGCTGGATGTATTCCTGAATCCGCACGACCCGGAAGTGATCCGAATGGCGCGCGAGCAGGGGATTGCCGACAACTGGATTCAAGCGGCGCAGAACTCGCCGGTGTACAAAATGGCGCTGGAATGGAAAGTGGCGTTCCCGCTGCACCCGGAATTCCGTACTTTACCAATGGTGTGGTACATCCCGCCGCTGTCGCCGATTCAGTCCGCCATGGAAAATGGCTTGATCGGCCCCAATGGCATCATCCCCGACGTCAAGGATCTGCGCATTCCCTTGCAGTACCTGGCTAATCTATTGACCGCCGGCAAGCAAGAGCCGGTACTCAAGGCGCTGCAAACCATGGTGGCCATGCGCCGATATATGCGCGGCAAGAGTGTAAATCAGCAAGCGGACTTGGCAGCGTTGAGCGGCACCGGGCTGTCGCCGGAACAAGTGGAAGAGATGTACCAGATCATGGCGATCGCCAATTATGAAGACCGCTTTGTCGTCCCCTCCAGCCATAAGGAAATGGTCGAAGACGCCTTTGGTGACAAGGCTTCATGCGGCTTCACCTTCGGTAATGGTTGTAGCGATGGAGTGTCCGAGCCATCACTGTTCGGCAAAAAGAAAGCCACGCCGATTGTGTTTCATCAGATGCGCAAAGATCGCAAATCGAAGGGAGAGGGCCAATGAAAGCACAAAGCTATCGCGTCATCTCAGCTTTGCTGTGCTACCCACAGGCGGAGTTGATCGCCGCGCTGGACGAGCTGGCGCTGGAATTGGCGCCAGACACCGAACTGACCGAGTCGCTCGCGGGATTGTTGCACCACCTGGCGAGCACCGAGCTGATCACCTTGCAGCAGGACTATGTGCAAACCTTCGATCGCAATCCAGGTCATTCCTTGCATTTGTTCGAGCACATCCATGGCGAAGACCGCGCGCGCGGTCAGGCCATGGTGGATTTAATCGCCGAGTACCGTAGCCAAGGTTTTGAACCGGTGGTGTCCGAGCTGCCAGATTACGTGCCCTTATTTCTGGAGTTTCTTTCGTTGTGCAATCCCGAGGAGGCCGGCCGCCTGCTGGGTGACGCGGTGCATGTACTGGCGCACGTCGAGGGAAAACTGCGCGAACATCACTCGCCTTACGCCCCACTGCTGGCGGCGCTGGTGCGCGCCTCTCCGATCGCGCCGCAACCTTTGACTGAGCCGCCAGTACGCGATATGGATGAGGCGCTGGAAACATTTGGTCCCAGTGCCGATGGTGTCGAACCTTTGCTCCAACCCAGCGCCAATTTCATCGCGCCGGTCAACTTTTATCCCCGGCATGCCGGAGCACCGCGCTAGAGAGGAGACTCCATGGACTATTTACTACAATTTGTGTTCGGTGTTTATCCGTACATTGCGCTGTCGATTTTTCTGCTCGGCAGCCTGGTACGCTTCGAACGCGAGCAGTACAGCTGGAAAAGTGAATCCAGCCAGTTACTGCATCGTGGCCAACTACGACTGGGGAGCAACCTGTTCCATATTGGTATTCTTGGCTTGTTTTTCGGTCACGCCGTCGGTCTGTTGACGCCAGTCATAGTTTGGGACGCGCTGGGGGTGACTCACAGCTTTAAGCAATTGGTCGCCATGAGTGCTGGCGGCGCAATGGGAACGCTCTGCCTGATTGGCCTGCTATTGCTGTTGCATCGCCGTTTGACCAATTCGCGCTTGGCGGCCAATAGCACCTGGCGCGATAAGTTGGTGTTGTTATGGTTGCTGGTCACTCTGTTGCTCGGCCTGTCAACCATATGGGTATCAAGCCAGCACCGCGACGGGCATGAGATGCTGCTGCTGATGACCTGGGCGCAGCATATTGTCACCGGTCGCGGCGATGCGGTGAGTTATATCGCGCCGACCTCATTGATCTTCAAACTGCATCTGTTCATGGGCATGAGCGTGTTTATTTTGTTTCCCTTTAGCCGTCTGGTGCATGTGTGGAGTGGGTTTGGCGCCGTAGGGTATCTGGGACGCGCCTGGCAGTTGGTGCGGCCGCGCTCATCCGGCCGAGGTTGAGAATGGCGAGCGGTCGCAACAGGGTTGCGACCGCACATCTACTTTTTTGCTCGGATTGGCTATTCCCTTTGAACCTTAGTGGAGACCACGCATGAGGATGTTGATTGGCTATGCCCGTGGGGCGACCCAAGATCCGAACCTTGAATTGCAGCGGCAAGCCTTGATCAGTATCGGGTGCCACCAGGTGTTTGAGGACCGGGTTAATGGAATGCGCACTGAGCGCCCAGGTTTGAATCAGGCGCGCGAGATGCTGAGGGAGGGCGATACGCTGGTGGTCTGGCGCCTGGATCGTTTGGGTCGCAGCGTCAAACACCTGGTCGATCTGGCCGCCGACTTGCAGCGCCAGGGGATTCAGTTCAAGAGCCTGGCCGACGCGATCGATACCGGAACCGCGCCACCAGGCCGATCTTTTTTCAACTTTATGGAGCGGCTGGCCGGAATGGAACGCGAACTATTGATGGAGCGCACCGGCGGCGGACTAGGGTCCGTCCAATACCTAGAACGTAAAGGTGGGCGCAAGCCAAAAATGACCAGTAGCAAGATTGAATCCGCCAAGAAGCTACTGGCCAGTGGCATGCCCCCCAAGGATGTGGCCCAGGCCCTTTGTGTGTCTGTCCCCACACTTTACCGCTGGGTACCCGCATCCACACGAACTTAGCCCCTCCCTGTTGACGACGATTCCGCTGCCACCCTCAATGTTTCTCCTGCGCGCGCTCGACCGCGTACACCGCCGCTTGCACTCGACTATGTAATTTAAGCTTGCGTAACAGATTCTGCACATGCACTTTGATCGTGCTCTCAGCCAGATCAAGCGCCCGAGCAATTTCCTTATTGCTGGCGCCGCGCGCCAGCCAGGACAGGGTTTCGCGCTCGCGCGGCGTCAGGCTGTCGACATCGCTCGGCGGGGTCGCCGTGACCGGCGCGCGTAGCCGCGCCACCAGTTTGGCGGTCATCTCAGGGGACAGTACGCTATCTCCCTCGACGGCGCGGCGGATGCTTGCTAGTAAAAAATCGGCGTCGATGTTTTTCAGTAAATAGCCGCGCGCGCCAGCGCGCATGCACTCGGTTAAATTATCGCCATCTTCGGACACTGTGAGCATCAACACCGCCAACTCAGGCTGGCTGCTGAGAATTTGCGCCAGCGCGTCGCGCCCGTTCATCACCGGCATATCCAGGTCCAGCAGTACTACGTCCGGTTTCAGTCGTTCGGCCTGCTTGACGCCCTCCAGGCCATCGGCGGCTTCACCGATCACGCTAAAGTCTTCTTGTCGTTGCAGTAGCGCCTTGAGGCCACTGCGAAACAGGGTATGGTCATCGACCAACAAAATTCGAATAGTTGAGGTCATAGCGCGAGTCGTTCCTCTTTAGCTAAGGCGAGTTCCAGCGTAGTGCCTGCGCCGGGCGCCGATTGAATAGTGATCTGGCTGTGAATGCCCTCTGCGCGTTCTTTCATGATGGACAGCCCAATATGGCGCTGACCCGCGTGCTGTGGATTGGTCGGGTCAAAGCCAGCGCCATTATCACGAATAGTCATGACAAAATCCTCGTGATTTTCAATAGCGATACTCACCCGGGTCGCGCCGGCGTGTTTGCGTACATTCGACAGGGCTTCCTGCAAAATAAACAGGACTTGCAACTGCTGTTTCGGGTTCAGCGGCAGGCCATTGCCACCGACTGTTAATTCGGTGGGTACCCGACATTGTTGCTCAAACCGATCGAGGAGGGAGCGCACCGCCTGGGGAAAGTCTTCTTTCAGCAATCGGGTGCGGAAATTCTGCAGCAGTTCACGCACATCTTCGTAGCACTCTTGTACCCCGGCGTGAATAAACGCCAGATTTTCTTGCGCCTCGGGGCTGACATCGGCCGGCAGCGCCTGCTGCAGCATCTGAACTTGCAGATTGAGAAAGGAAAGCGATTGCGCAATGCTATCGTGCAAGCCTTGCGCCATCAGACTACGCTCTTCGGCGACCGCGAGTTGGCGCGCGCTGGCTTCCAGCCGCAAATTGGCAATGGCCACGCCTAGATGTTTACCCAGCGCTTCAACCAATAACTGCTCGGCGATCGATAATTCTCGCCGCTCGCGGAAGTACAAAGTAAAAATGCCGACATCAGCATGATTATGGCGAATATGGAAGACCGCAATGCTGGCAAACCCCACGGCCTGACAGGGTTTGAGCTGCTTGGACTCGGGCCGAAAATGTTGCATGACCGCCGAGGACTCGGCGATCGCATCACCACAGAAGCAGGCCTGAATCGAGGCGCAGGCGGCTTGACGCACCAATTCATCTGGCAAACCGACCTGAACCACCTGATCGAGCTTGCCGCGCGCGCTATCGATCAGACGCACGCTGGCGGCATCGCCATTGACCTGGCCCATCAGCCGCTCGATAAATCCCTGACAGGTGGTTTCCAAATCGTGTGAATCGTGCAAAAAGGCGGTGACCTGGTATAGGGTTGATAGCTGATGGTTTTTTTCTTCAACCGCGCGCGTCTTGTCGCGAACTTTTTGTTCCAGGGTGGTATAGAGATCTTGCAGTCGCTCCGCCATTTGATTAAACGCGGCGGCAATCACGCCAAATTCATCGTGGTGCAGCAGGGTTACGCGGCTGTCGAGATCTCCGTCGCGCAAACGCTGAATGGTATGTCCCAGCAGATCAAGCGGACGGATGACGAGCACGAACAGCAAATACATCATCAGCATGGCGCCCAGGGTGGCGATCACGATCAACGACATCTGGAATAAGCGCAACAGAGTGATATTTCGCGCGTTGTCTTGCTCGATCAGTTTCACCAGATGGTCGATACGGTCGACAAAGCCGGGCAAAACCGTCAATTGCGCCTGGCGATGGCTCAGACTGTGGTCAAACGTCGGGACGATATCGCGCTGCCAGCTCTGCGCGATTAGCGCCGCCTGCGCACGGAGCTTGGCGTCATCGGGCAAAAACAAAGGACGCACCGGGTCTCCGCGCCGCAGGCGCGCGAGCGTGGCGCTAAAGCCCTGCAGTTCATCCGCGATACGCGCGTCTGAAGCGCCCTGATTGAGCAATAGGGCGGTGCGATAAGTGCGCATGCGCAGGCTGCCGGCATCGTTAATCGCCGCAGCGCCTCCTTCCAGCTTCCACGACAGAATCAGCGTCAGCCCGATTGAAGTCATGGCAATCACCAGCCAGCCCATGGACAGGATTAACAGCTTGGATGACAGACTATGCCAATGAGGAAGGCGGTGTGGCTTAACCATCTTAACTTGCTCCGTATGGCGTATTTTCAGGCTGGTAGCGCGGCGGGATAATCATCGCCGCATCGGGCTCGTGGCCGTTATTACGCCGTATTGTTCTCTTCGCTACCAGAGCAATTCACCATAACCGCTGAATCAGCGAAAAACAATCCACCAAAAGGAGAAGGTAGGCGCGCGCGTGGGCCACTCCGCGCTTTGATAATAGCGCCGGGCTGCTTAGGTGAGCGGGGCAGCGGCGTCACTCGCTGCGCACCAAGTCGATGCCGGGCCCCGCGATGTGGCTAACACGTTCGTCCCGGAGAATCTGCTGCGTGAAGATTTCCGTCCCGCAACCATCCCCATCCCAGTTAAGCCCCAACAGCACCCCGTCCTAGTCAAGGCGTGGCAGTAGCTCCGCAATAAAGTCGTTGGCGGCAAGCTCGACTATGGTGCCCGCATCCCATTTTCTGGCATACGGCAAATAGGTTTGGGTCCAAAAGGGAATGATCGGCAGTTCGTTACCTTGCGGGTCCACATGCCTATCGTCGGTAGTGCTTAAAATGAACAGATGTTCCGGGCGGGTTCTGTCGAGCAAATAGAACACCTTGCCGGTTGCCAGTAGTTCGGGAACAAACCGCGCCGCGCGCTTCTCCGAATCTTTTTTGTATTTGAGCATCAGTGATCGCGCT